>Ga0208884_100129_pt1 | contig 60510 bp, 52 predicted proteins | sample LakWasMet68_HOW9_2_FD_183898 | JGI IMG/M metagenome (GOLD analysis project Ga0208884, IMG submission 183898) | Freshwater sediment methanotrophic microbial communities from Lake Washington under simulated oxygen tension - Sediment Metagenome... | ecosystem: Environmental > Aquatic > Freshwater >... | reverse complement strand
TTTATGTAGTGGCGACCAATACCACAACAGGATGTAAGAGTCCGGTGAGTCAGTTTACTATTATGGTTAATCCAAAACCTACACTAACGCCTCCGGCTAATTATGCTACTTGTGATGATGAACCAAATGATAACGATGGCTATTATTTATATCCACTAGATGTATTGATACCAGGTATCTTAGGAACGCAATTGCCAGCAGATTACACCGTTAGTTTCTACAACACCCAAGCTGATGCAACTAATGCCGTAAATGCTTTTACCGATTTACCTAACTACCAAGCCCATACCCAAACGGTATGGATACGTGTGGAGAACAATGTTACACATTGTGCTCGAATTGGATCATTCAACATTACCATTGAGCAAGAGCCACAACCGCTTATTACAGCAGATACCAATGTGATTTGTGTGGATTTCAATACGCATCAAGTGGTACGTGATTTGGTGCTTACGGCTACCAACACTACAGCGTATGTACCCGGAGTGGCAATTCCGAATTACACCTACCAGTGGTTTGATGCTACAGGAGTGGCAATTCCAGGAGCAACAGGCAGTACCTTATTAGTAAATCAAATTTTTGCTGATAACATCAGTACGCATTTCAGTGTGGTGATGACCAGCACCAGTACACTAGGTTGTAGTGGTACCTCACCCGATTTTACAGTACTTCAATCGGGACAAGCCGTACCAACGCCAGCAGGAAGTTCGGGGTATACCATTACCAATGCGTTTTCAGACAATCAAACCATTACGGTTACTGTGGATGGTTACGGAACGTACCTGTACAGTTTAGACGACGGACCGAGACAAGCCAGCAATGTGTTTGAGAACGTTCCACTTGGAGCGCATTATGTTACGGTTTGGGATAGCGAAGGTGGTGTAGCCACTAGTTGTGATCCACTGATATTAACTGGAGTTCAAGTTATTGATTATCCGCATTATTTTACACCAAATGGTGATGGAATAAACGATACGTGGAACGTAATTGGATTACAAAACCAACCTACGGCTAAGATTTATATCTTTGACCGCTACGGCAAACTAATCAAAGAAATCAGTCCGCAGAGTCCGGGTTGGGATGGAACCTACAACGGTAATTTAATGCCATCAACCGATTACTGGTTTAGGGTAGATTATAGTGAGGCTAATGCCCTAAAAGAATTTAAAGCGCACTTCTCCTTAAAACGATAAATACTACATGTACAAAAAAAGGATTCCGATTGGAATCCTTTTTTTGTGTACTAACGTTGGCAGCCTAGCCCTGATGGAAGTGGCATCCTTTAGCATAAAAAAAAGCTCCCAAATCAGGAGCTTTTTTATGCTAAAGATAGAACGAACAGCAGGAATAAGGACTCCAAGAAAGCCCAAGCCATTCGCTGCTTATTATTTTAAATTGTAAACTTTTAGAGCTTCTTTGAGAATTTCAACAGAGCGTACCAAATCTTCTTTTTTCAATACATAGGCAATGCGGACTTCATTCAAACCAACATTTGGAGTAGAGTAGAAGCCAGCAGCTGGAGCCACCATTACGGTTTCGCCATTCAAATCATAAGATTCTAGAAGCCATTGTGCAAAATTATCAGCATTGTCAACTGGAAGTTGTGCGATGCAGTAGAAAGCACCTTTTGGAGTGCCCACTTTAACACCTTCAATTTTATTTAGCTCTGAGATTAAAATGTCTCTACGTTCTTTGTATTCTTCGATAACTTCGGTGAAATAACTTTGCGGTGTTTCGAGAGCGGCCTCACTAGCAATTTGAGCAAAAGTTGGTGGACTCAAACGCGCCTGCGCAAATTTCATAGCGGTTGCCATTACTTCTTTGTTTTTAGAAACGATGCAACCAATTCGAGCGCCACACATGCTGTATCTTTTAGAAACTGAATCAATCATGATGGCGTTTTCTTCAATGCCTGGAACATTCATTACCGAGTGGTGTTTTTCGGTTTCATCATAAATGAATTCGCGGTATACTTCATCAGCAATTAGGAATAAATCGTGTTTTTTTACGATTTCAGCCAATTGTTGAATTTCTTCTTGAGAATACAAATACCCAGTTGGATTTCCGGGATTACAGATAAGAATGGCCTTAGTTTTGGGTGTAATTAATTTCTCGAAAGCAGCAATTGGAGGCAATGCAAATCCGTCGTCAATAGTAGAAATTACAGGTACCACTTTCACACCAGAAGCGGTTGAAAATCCGTTATAGTTGGCGTAAAAAGGTTCTGGAATAATGATTTCATCATCTACATCCATAGTGCTTCCCATAGCAAAAAGTAAGGCTTCGGAGCCACCAGTTGTGATGATGATATCGGCTACTTCAATGGGTAAACCGTGTGACTTATAATAGTGTGATAATTTGGTACGGTAACTTTCAAACCCAGCAGAATGACTGTATTCTAAGACTTTAATATCAGCATTTTTCACTGCATTTAAAGCGACTTCTGGAGTTTTAATATCGGGTTGACCAATATTTAAATGGTATACTTTATGTCCTTTTTTCTTAGCAATATCAGCATAAGGAACCAATTTTCTAATTGGTGATTCGGGCATTTGTTTTCCTTTATTTGAAACTTTTGGCATAATTGAAAATTTAGTTGTGCAAATTTGCAATTTTTTATTGTATAAATTGTCAAAAATGAATTTTCAAGTTAAAAAAATTCTTAAATTTATGAAAATTATCATTGATGCTGAACCGACTTATTCTTGTTTGTTTTTTATTTATGTTTCACTTTGGAATTTCACAAAACGGATTTCAGATTGAAAGCCATCGAAATAAGACCTCCATTCCGTTTAAGTTTATAAATAACTTGATCATTATTACCATTCATGTTAATGGTACTCCTTTAAATTTTTTGTTGGATACCGGTGTAGAAGATTCGGTTTTGTTTAGTGTTGATGATACAGATGGTGTTAGTTTTTCTAACATTGAAAAAATAAGGATTAAAGGATTTGGGAGTAATGAGGCTTTTGATGCTTATAAATCGGCCAAAAACACCTTATCCCTCAAAAATTATGTCGATCATGATCATACGTTGTACTTGGTTTTGGACCAAAATATCAATATTTCTTCCCAAATAGGTGTTCCTGTAAACGGTATCATTGGGTATCAGTTTTTTAAAAATTGTTTGGTCAAAATTGATTACACGGCTAAACGAATTACGCTTTATAAAGATAAACCCAAAAGTTTAGAAAAGAACACCAAATCTTTTGCCAAATTTCCGTTAGAGTTTATCGACCATAAACCCTATTTGAGTTGTAATGCTTTCTTTGAAAAGGATGCAGAACCTCTTGTGTCAAAACTGCTTATTGATACGGGTAACAGTGATGCTATTTGGTTTTTTGATAAGAATGACTCCAAAATTGTCGTTCCCAAAGTCAATTTTGAAGACTTTCTAGGAAGAGGGTTTAGCGGTGACGTTTTTGGGAAACGCGGCAGAATTTCCTCGGTTGCCATTGGAGCTTTTGAATTTAAAAACCCTTTAGCTGCTTTCCCCAATTCGGAGGCGACGACTACCATTGATAAAATAAACGGTAGACTAGGTTCTATTGGTTCTGAAATTATGCGGCGTTTTACGGTGATTTTTGATTACAAATCGAGTTTGATTTACCTCCAAAAAAACAATCAGTTTGAAGAGCCTTTTAACTTTAATATGTCGGGACTCGATGTGCAGCACCAAGGGTTGCAATGGATTAAGGCAGATTACGAAGATAATCCTGCTATCAGTAATAACCTTTTTGATGCTGACGGTAACAAAATTGCCAATAACTTGAAATACAAATTTGAGTTGAAACCTATTTATGTTATTGCCAATGTTAGAAAGAATTCGCCTGCCGATGTTGCTGGTTTTCAAAAAGAAGATGTTATTGTAAAAATAAATAAAAAAGACGCTTTTACGTTTACTTTAGAGCAAATCAATGATTTGTTGAAATCTGAAGAAGGCAAAATCATTACTTTTGTAGTCGATCGAAAAGGTAAATTGCTGACCTTTTCTATCGTTCTCAAAAATATTTTATAAAAAAAAAGCTCACAACTTGTGAGCGTTTTTTGTTTATTGCATCGGACCTGTTTTTTTCTTGTCCAGTAAATTGACTTCTTGTTTTACAATCACTTCGCCTTTTATCTTTAGGGCTACCAAGCCGCCTTCTACATTGGTTGCGTTGGTTTCCACGGTGATGGTTTTTCGAATTGGACCCGGATTCATGTTGTATTTTACCGTAATAAAATCCGATTTTCCCGGCATGATTTCTCCGGTTGGTTTACTCGGCACCGTACAACCACACGTAGAACGAACGTCTTTAATGATCAATGGCGCATCGCCTGTATTGGTGAATTGGAACTTTCGTACCCCATCGTCGGTATCTTTGGTTACCGTTCCATAATCTATCGTATTGTCTTTGTCTTTAAACTCAATCTTGGGCCCGGTTTGCGCGAATGCCAAGCTGTTTATCAAAACAATTGCAGTAAATATAATTTTTTTCATGAGGTTAAATTTTTAGTATGATTGGTTTAGTAAAATTACGACTTTAAATTAATCAGCAAAATTTTAATTCTTAATTTTTTATAAAAGCACTTATTACTTACTTTTGCAGGAGTACAAAAAACATACCAAACTTATATAGAAGCGAATGGCTCGGGATTTATCGGTAATGCCTTTTCCCGCTTTTCATTAAACAAGGTATCATTTCAATCGGGGCTAGAGGGCTATTGTATTGCCTTCTTGTTCTGTAGTTGAAAACCACAGTACGCTAATTAGACGTTAACTATATTTAAATACAATACATGATTCCTGCACAATTCAATGCCAAAGAAGTAGAACAGAAATGGTACGACTACTGGATGAAAAACGATTATTTCACTTCCAAACCCGACCATAGAACGCCGTATACCATTGTAATTCCACCACCCAATGTGACTGGAGTCTTGCACATGGGACACATGCTCAACAACACCATTCAAGATGTTTTGATTCGTCGTGCGCGTTTGAAAGGATTCAATGCCTGTTGGGTACCTGGAACCGATCATGCTTCTATTGCTACTGAGGCTAAAGTGGTGGCTAAGCTCAAGAGTGAAGGCATCAACAAGAACGATTTGACGCGTGAGGAGTTTTTAAAACACGCTTGGGATTGGACCAATAAATATGGCGGAACGATTTTAGAACAATTGAAACAATTGGGTTGCTCTTGCGATTGGAGCCGAACCAAGTTTACTATGGACGAAGACATGTCGGCTTCGGTTATTCATTCGTTTGTTGATTTGTATAACAAAGGCCTAATCTATCGTGGGTACCGCATGGTAAATTGGGATCCAGAAGCTAAAACGACTTTGTCTGACGAAGAAGTAATCTTTGAAGAACGTCAGGGTAAATTGTATTTTTTAAAGTATCAAATTGAAGGTTCAACCGATTTCTTAACGGTTGCCACGACACGTCCAGAAACTATTTTTGGCGATACGGCTATTTGTATCAATCCGAATGACGAACGTTTTGCCCATTTAAAAGGAAAGAAGGCTATAGTACCGATATGTGGTAGAGTCGTGCCAATTATTCAAGATGAGTATGTGGATGTTGCATTCGGAACGGGTTGCTTGAAAGTGACTCCGGCTCACGATATGAATGATAAAACGTTGGGTGAAAAACACAACCTTGAAATCATTGATATTTTTAATGATGATGCTTCCTTAAATTCGTTTGGGTTGCATTATCAAGGAAAAGATCGTTTTGTCGTTCGAGAGGAAATTGCTCAAGAACTAGAACAAATAGGAGCTTTGGCCAAGACCGAAACGCATTTGAATAAAGTAGGTACTTCTGAACGAACCAAAGCGGTAATCGAACCACGATTGTCAGACCAATGGTTTTTAAGTATGGAAGAGTTGGTAAAACCTGCCATCAAAGCTGTTTTGGAAACCGAAGACGTAAAGTTATACCCATCACGTTTTAACAATACCTACAAACATTGGTTGGAAAACATTCGCGATTGGAATATTTCTCGTCAATTGTGGTGGGGACAACAAATTCCAGCCTACTATTATGGCGATGGCAAAGAAGATTTTGTGGTCGCTACTACCAAAGAAGCCGCCTTAACGTTAGCCCAAATCAAAACTGGTAATTTGATGTTACAACCATCCGATTTGCGTCAAGATGCTGATGCCTTGGACACTTGGTTCTCTTCTTGGTTGTGGCCTATGGCTGTTTTTGGTGGGATTTTGCATCCCGAAAACGAAGATTATAAGTATTATTACCCAACTAACGATTTGGTTACGGGTCCCGATATTTTATTCTTTTGGGTCGCACGTATGATTATTGCGGGTTATGAATATGCCGGTGAAAAGCCTTTTACCAATGTATATTTAACCGGATTGGTTCGTGATAAACAACGTCGTAAGATGTCTAAATCATTGGGGAATTCGCCAGAACCGTTGGAGTTGATCGAAAAGTTTGGCGCTGATGGTGTTCGTGTAGGATTGCTTTTAAGTGCTTCTGCCGGAAACGATATCATGTTTGACGAGGAATTGTGTCAACAAGGGAAATCTTTTTCTAATAAAATCTGGAATGCTTTTAAATTGATTAAGGGATGGGAGGTTTCGGATTCGATTGCGCAACCCGAATCGTCTAAAGTGGCCATCGAATGGTATGAAACCAAGTTGCAACGCACCTTGATAGAGATTGAAGAAAACTTTGATAAATACCGCATTTCTGATGCTTTGATGGGTATTTACAAATTGGTTTGGGATGATTTCTGTTCGTGGTTTTTGGAAATGATCAAACCAGCTTACCAACAACCTATTGATAAAGCTACTTTTGATAAAGCGATTGAAATGTTGGAAAACAACTTGAAATTGTTGCATCCTTTTATGCCGTTTTTGACGGAAGAAATTTGGCAGCACATTGCCGATAGAACCCCAGAGCAGGCTTTGATTGTTGCCGAATGGCCTCAAGCCAAAGCCTTTGATGAACAACTGATAGCCGATTTTGATTTTGCTATGGACGTTATTTCCGGCATCAGAACTATTCGAAAGGATAAAAATATACCGTTTAAAGATGCGATTGATTTAAAAGTAGTGAATACTGAAAATGCTTCCACTTATTTTGATGCAGTAATCCTGAAACTTGGGAACCTAGTATCTTTAGACTATGTCACGGATAAAGTGGATGGCGCGTTGTCGTATCGAGTAAAATCGAATGAATACTTTATACCGATTACAGGAACTATTGATGTGGAAGCTGAAATTACTAAATTAACGGATGAATTAAATTACACTAAAGGTTTCTTGAAATCGGTACAAGCTAAATTATCTAACGAGAAGTTTGTTAACGGTGCCCCTGAAAAAGTTCTTGAAATAGAGCGCAAGAAAGAGGCTGATGCTTTAGCCAAAATTGCCACTATAGAACAGAGTATTGCTGGTTTGAAATAATAAGAAAGTCCTGAGAAATCAGGACTTTTTTATTATCTGTACTTTTTTAGTACTGCTAAAAAATGATGGTGGGCTTATTTATATTATAATTCGACCTTCTTGTTAGTGGAAAAGGTATGAAAAGGAATTATTAAGTGAGGATTTCAGTAAACCTATTAACATGCTGTTTTCATACACTATCTATACACTATCCATACATTATCCATGGCTTTGAATTATTAATTACGAATTGCGATTTGGGAATTAGGATTTGAGAATTGATTTAGACCCTTATTGGATTGGTGTACTTGTTTTAATGGGATAAAATAGGATAAAATGGTCTGTTTTGTTCCATAAGGGAACCTAGTACTATGAACCCTGTAATGGGACTGCTATTTTTGATTTATTGTTTCATTAAAAAATAAGTTATTATGGCAAAACAAGAAGGTATTTTACAGATTAGTGGTACGTTGGACAATCTCACATTTTACAAAAGTCAAGATGGTTATTTGGTTCGGAAAAAAGGAGGTGTATCAAAGAATAAGATTAAAAATTCGCCTGCGTATGCTCGTACTCGAGAGAATGGCGAAGAATTTAAAGACTGTGCTCTAGCCGCGCAGATGTTGCGGAAATCGGTAGCGATTTTCGTTTTAAAAGCTAAAGACAGGCGGTTGAGTAGTAGGTTGGTGCAGGTTTTTTCGAAAGTTAAAAAATTAGACACGATCAACATTAGAGGTTCTCGCACGGTTGCTCAAGGGTTGACTACCGTTGCTGGAAAGCACTTGATGAAAGGGTTTGATTTCAACAATCTAGCTCCTTTATCTACCGTGTTTGCTACTCCTTATCAACTTAATTTAATGACTGGTGCGGTAAGTTTTAATTCTTTTATTGCTTCAGAGCATTTGACTGTTCCATCGGGTGCCACTCATTTTAGTTTGCAATGTGCTTATTTGAATTTGGATTTCAGTACGGGTATTTTTGAAGTTTGTTATAGCCCATCATTGTCTTTTGAAATTGATGCTACCTTGATTACTCCTTTATTGACTCCTGTAGCCGTTCCGGCTGGAACTGGTTTGAAGTTGTATTTTTTACTTGTTGAATTTTATCAAGAAATTAATGGTATACCGTATGTATTGCACAATGGGAGTCATAATGTTTTGTCGCTTTTGGAAGTGCAGTAGTTGATTTTTTAATTTTTGCAAAGCCTTGTTATTTATTAGCAGGGCTTTTTTTTTGAGGTTCAAAGGTGCAGAGGTTGTGGGCTTCTCGATACTATTTGCTACATTGTATTTCGTAACATCACTCGAAGTGACGGTTGGTTGAGGCTTCTCGATACAATTTTACTTCATTGCATTACGTAAAATCACTCGAAGTGACGGTTGGCAATTAGCAATTGATAATTAATAATTGATAATTTTATTTTTGGCTTCTAGATACAATTTTACTTCATTGAATTTCGTAACATCACTCGAAGTGACAGTGGGAGGATGCTTCTCGATACAATTTTACTTCATTGCATTACGTAAAATCACTCGAAGTGACGGTGGTGGGAGGTTCTGAGGTTCAAAGGTTCAAAGGTTCAAAAGGTTCTGAGGTTGTGGGTTTTTCGATACCATTTTGCTGCATTGCATTTCGCAAAATCATTTGAAGAGACGGTTAATTGTTACTACATAGGTAGTGGATGTAGTTGGGACTAGGATGTGGATTGAACTGGTTATTGAACTGGTTGGTTTGGTGTAAAAAGAATCGATTAAGGATTTTGAGCACCTTAACCTTACCCGTGGATCAAAGGAAGTACTAATTCGATATTGAGACCTTTGTACTGGCAGAACTCTTCTATGGTTAGAAACTGGTGTTCTTCTTTTTTAAGTTCTTTTCTAATCTCAATTAAAAGTAATCGGGCATAGCGATAACTTTTTCCAGTAATTCTTTGAACGTCTTTCGGGTAAATGCAAATTCTTTTTTGTTCAATTTTCATTTACGATTTCTATTGTATTTCAAAAGTATTCTTTTTTTGAATTTTTCACAAATAAATTTATTGAAAATTACAGCGTCTTTTTTGACTGAGGTCTTTATGGAGAAGCGATTCACTACTATTTTGCTTTTTTATACTGGAACAAAATAGGATAAAAAAGTACCTTTTAGGCAATTAGAGTCTGTATCGGTACCTAATGTTTTGACGCTATTTTTTTATGCCACAGCTTTGCCTCATAAATCAGTAAGAGATGCATCACGAATGGGTTTATGAGGTTTGAGAGAATGTACCTAACATTCTATTGTAACATTAAAAATTTATTTAAAATGGCCAGACAGAAAGGCATAATTAAATTGAAAGGGACTATCGGAGATATTACCTTTTATAAAACACAAGACGGGCATTTGGCTCGCGAGAAAGGAGGTATTGATGCCAGCAGAATTAAGAGCGACCCTGCTTTTCAAAGAACTCGGGAGAACGGTTCAGAGTTTGGTAGGGCAGGGAAGGCCGGTAAGATTTTGAGAACGGCTTTACGTGCTCTGCTTTTGAACTCGTCTGACAGCAGAATGGTGAGTCGGTTGACCCAACAGATGGTAAAAGTAATCCAGGCTGATATGGTTAGTGAGCGCGGTTTGCGTAATGTGATTGACGGCGAAACGGAATTGTTGTTGGGCTTTGAGTTCAACATCAGAGGTAAACTTGGTACGAGTTTGTATGCGCCCTACACAGGAGCCATTGACCGTGTGACCGGAGCTATTACTGTTGCAATCCCTCCGTTTGTTCCTGTAAACATGATTGCTGCCCCAAGTGGCACGACGCATTACAAAATCATTACTGGAGGAGCTGAAATTGACTTTGAGGCGGAAACCTTTGTGGTTGGAACCTCGCAAACGGCTATTTTGCCTTGGGATGCAACAGCTACTGTTGCCGTTGCTCATACCAATCAGGTTACAGCAGCAAGCACTAAACCGTTATTTCTGGCTCTAGGGATAGAGTTTTATCAAGAAGTGAATGGTCAGATGTACCCTTTGAAGAATGGTGCGTTTAATCCCCTAGCTATTGTTACAGTGGATAGTGGTGTTTAAGATTTATCAAAAGTCTTAAAGTATATGCAACTAGTATTGACTAGAACTTACTTCCCTGAAGGAACTAATGGCAAACTCGGATACGAGGGCAAATTGATTTGCAACACGATTGAATTACCGTGGAAGAATAACGAAACGAGGGTTTCCTGCATTCCGGAAGGGAAGTATTTTATTAGAAAGCGTTACAGTAATACGTTTCAATGGCATTTGGAAGTCATTGAAGTAAAAAACAGAAGTCTGATTCTGTTTCATCCTGCCAATAGTGCATTGAAAGAATTGCATGGCTGTATCGCACCAGTTACCAAAATTTCGGGAGCCGGTTTAGGGTTACAATCCCGAAAAGCTTTTACCAAGCTTAGAACAATTGTTTATAAAGCATTGGATGAAAAGCAAGAAGTAGTATTAATCATAAAATCTTAAAAATTTTAATTATGAAAACACATTTTTTAAAAACACTGAAACAAAGATTGTTTCTTTTAATTGCTGTTCTTGGAACATTTATTAGTTATGCTCAATCGACTCCAATCATTGGTGGTAAGAAAGTACCCCCAATAACATCATTTACTATTATTACGCAATTCGATGTAGGCGGTAGAGGAGACGTCTGTACAGGGTTTCAGCTTATTGGTGGTAAAAGTAGCGATGGCAATGCGATTGGTGGCAGACAGGATATTCCGACCATGCTCTATGGTTACGAAATTGGTGGAATAGGTACGTCTACTACTTGTGCATTGCATAGCGCTTTGGCATTAGCCATTGGAGGCGTTAAGCCGCCTGTTGGCGAGTATACCCAATCGGAAGCAATAAGTTGTAAAAGTACTGGAGGCGCTATAGGAGGAGGAAAGAGTCAAGAACCGACCTTGTTGCCTGATGGTATTAAACCGATTCTAGAAGTGTATTCTTGATTATTTATTTTAATTATTGAACGTCATGACTATTAGAAAAAGAGCCACTGCACCCACGCCAAAGTTTTTTAAAGTGCTTCGAACTATAGGTTTGGTGTTTGCGGCTGCTGGCGGTAGTATTTTAGCCGCTCCGATAGCTTTACCCGCTCTTGTGACTTCGGTTGGAGGTTATTTGGTGGTAGCTGGCGGAGTTGCCTCGGCTGTCAGTCAGTTAACCGTTGCCGATGCGATCCTTCGCAAAACACAGGATGACTATGACGGCAAATAGTTCTACCGTGATGGGTACCGCCGGAGGAACATTTTTGAGCATACTGCCTAGTCTTCAATCGACGGATATTATAAAAACTGTTGTGTTGGCCGCTATTGGAGCTGTGGTCAGTTTTACTATATCCTTAGTACTCAAAAGCATGATTAAGAAGCACAAAAAGTAGTTTAACTTTATTGTAGTACCTTTGGGTTAAACAAGAGGAAAGCCTAGTCGGAAGACTGGGCTTTTTTTATAGTTTATGGGTTTGTTATTACTGCTTTGCTAAGCGGCTTACCTCATTTTCTATTTTATGGATGGTTTATGTTTATTTCTTTTTATCAAGTTCGAGGGTCATTTTAATAGCCTCTTTAGTATCGGGTATATTTTCGGTAGGACCTGCTGTTCGTTCAAAAATTAGAATCTCATTTGTTATTGCGATATTGTCGGAAGAAAATTCTTTTTCAAATTTAAGTTTTAGAACTCCTTTATCTAGGGTTATAATTGAAAATACCATTCGTGTTTTGTCGTCACATATATTTTTAAACAGTAGCATTGTAGTTTTAAAGTTGTCGAATGGTTCGTATATTTTAAACGCTACATTTTCTTTTTGTTCTCCTTTTTTTCCTTTTTCTATTAGGATAAAACCCGCTGTGATTTCATCACTGCTAAAAAAAAGTCTTTCTATAGTATAGTTTTTTTGATCTTTTGAAAGGAATTGTTGGCTTTTTTGATTTTCTATTAATTCCCAATTGCCTACAATTAGGTGTGGTTTTGGTTTAATTGAATAGGAGGTTACCATGGGATAGGATAACAAAAGAAAGAGTATTAAAGCGTATTTTTTCATTTATCTTTTGGTTGGGATTAAATTGTAGAATATTTTGCAATTTCAATAAATGGACCTGAACTAAGACCTTATTTAAAATCAAAACTATAAGATTAAAACTTTCCGATTTCAACTAAATTCCGTTTCTAGTCAATTTTTGTAATGGCTGTTAGTGGTAGTTTTTTTCAGTGCTTTTAATTTATCTACTATTAAGTTCTGTTCGGCGTAATCATTCCTGGTTTCAAAATGTTTGTTTATCCAAAATTCCGCAGAATCAAAATCATTTTTTTTCGCATTTAAAAAACCAAGTATATATTCAAATGAAATTATACGCCTTCCAATTTCATAGGTTGGATTTTCTATTTCACTTAAAAGATTTGTTCTATTTTGATCAATTGTCTTATTTTCTTCAAACCATTTTTTTAGTTTTAGGATATTATTCTCAATTACATTTTTTAAACTTTTTCTAAATTTTTCTTCATTAACGGTACTTATTTTGTCAGGATTTATTCGACTATTATTTTCATAACTCTTTTGCCAACCTTCCAATCTTTTATAATAAATGATTTTTGTTGACTTATTTGTTTTATGATATATCAATTTATTTTGAGCGGAAATAGTAGGAATAAAATCGTAACAGATTCCAAAAGAGAAAGAACCTCCGAAACCTTTGAAAACATTATATTCTACTACAAATTTAATTCCATCTTCGTTAAAATCACTAAACCATAAATATTTTCCGTTCCAATTGTTTAGTCCAATTTCAGAAAACTTTGGCGTTGCAAGTTCATTCAATATTTCAAGTCTTTTTTCTAGTAAAACTTCGTCCAAATTTTTTATATCGGAGTAGATTTCATCCATCGCTTTTCTTCTATCAATTATGTCTTTAATTTTACGAAAAAAGTTCATTTTATTTTCTGATTTTTAAAATTACTTCAGACGTTCCTAGGTTTTGCGCTATTGCTTTTCTCAAGACTGGCGTTAACAAATATACCGAAAAGTTAGAAAGAAAAAATGCGATTGGAAGAAAAAAGATATCTGCTTCCAAATACATCCCGAGCCACGCCATTGGTGCAAACGACTTTTAGTGGTTAGCCATTTATTAGTATCCTTTTCCTATGAACCAATCGTAGCCATCAATTTTTTTATATTCATTTGGTACATCATTTAGTATTTTTATTATTCTATATTTTTTGCTAGACTCTTGACCATTGTTAGAAATGATAATTTTTTTTGTTTTAACTGATGATTTATCATCTTTTGTTTGAAAAGCTATATACTCTAAAGTGTCTATTGATTCATCTTTCCATTTATATTTATACATTTCCGTTTCACCTGGATGTCCATAACAAACACCTCTGATAATCTTTTCTTTTGGTGAGAAAGTTGGATTAATAAACTCAAAACTTTCAGAAAAGGTGTTTTTGTCTTGTCGTAAAAGATATATATCACTAAATGCTTTTAAGCAGCATCCAGTCGCACCATACCAATTCACAACAAAGTCATTCAATCCATCACCATTTATGTCTCTGATTGTGTCATTAACATAGGTCATAACCCATTCTTTATGAGAAACAACTCTTTCAAATTTATTCTTATTCTTTGAATATATGTCTATGTAAATATCATTTGGATCTTTTCTTCGTATTATTTAGTGTGGGCTTGATTTTGTAAAATGACAATTTAAATTAATTTCAACACTTGTATGAATACTGTCAATTGAAACTTCATATTTCTTGCTAAAACAGTCCTTACTAAAGTTTTTAGATGCAATTTTTAAAGCATTCTGTAAAACTATTTGAAGTCTTAAACTGTCTTTATCTTCTTGTTCTTCAATTTCTTTTCTTTTCTCTAACCGCTCTTTTTCGTTTTTGTCAATATTTGTTTGTGATGAATCTAATGTAATCACATCAACTTTTTCCTTCTCATTAGGTTTCCCACAAGAAAAAAATAGTGGTAAAAGTCCAAAAAATAATATGTATTGTATCGTTTTCATATGGTTACCGCTAACTTGTATATACCATCAAATATATACAAACTTTGACTAATTAACATTAAATGCAATTTAGCTATCAATAGTATGTTGTCCATCCTTGTAACTACGGATTTTAGTTAAAAAAATGGATTGGGAAATGGGAGTTTGCCACCTCGCCCTTTGGGCACTCCTCCAGAGGAGGAGAATTTTAACGTTTCGCGGCTTAAAGAAGTGGCGATGAACTAAGACCAAGTCTTTACAAATACAACCAAAACTTTTAATTAATAACCTTTCCAATTTATTATATATCCATTGCCTCTCCATTTATTGAAACAGCTGTTAGCTGTTAGTTGCTTTTTTAATATATTTCCTCAATTTCATATTCTGATTCATTACCTTTTACTAAGTAATTTATTTTTCTATTGTTTTTGTAAATACACTTCAATACGAATTCAAAAGGTTTATTTAAATTATTGTTCTTACCACTTATTTCGAATAAACTATTTCTTTCGTTTTTATCATTAGTAATAGATCCATTAGGAATACTAAATGGGAATTTTATATTCCAACTTATATTAGTCGATTTACTATTTTCAATACTAACTAACTGACAATTTTCTAATTGATTTATGAACGAAAGTATAAAACTTCCATCTGTACTTTGACTACTTCGATTACCTTTTATTAAATCCGGTTTATTATGTTCTGTTATCTCAATTATTGAATAGTTTTTTTTATAAATTAGAAGTCCAGAACTTGAAGTATTATATCCATCAACATTATCTACTGGAATAGCTTTCAAGAAATTTTGTTTAGAAATCGTAATTGTGTCTAGTTTAATTTTATCAATATTATTGTATAGCGAGTCTATATATAATGGTGTTATGTCAAAATCTTTATTTGGATTAATTATATAACAAAATACTTTTTTATCTTTTATTTTTTCTATTTTTAAATATAGGGTAGAGGTTATACTTCCATCAGTTCTGTTTTGCAAACCAACATAAGTATTTTCATTAAAATGATTTATTTGTTTAATATATTTTGTTTTTGTGATCTGTAATGTATGCTCATCATTATTAATTTTACTTATTGTATTAGTTACATCGTAAATATAATAACCAATTCCAATTAGCAGCAATAATAATATTCCTGAATACTTATACCAAGGAGTAAATCTATTTTTATATTTTGGTAATATATGAACAGCGTGCTCGGGTTTTATTATAAACCAATACCCATTTGAGTTGTAATACCAAGTTTTGTCAGTCCCAAAAAATGGAATAAAAAACAAATGAAAATATTCTTGAATTAATCTAACTTGCGTTTTAGGCAAAACAGACTCTTCAATTCCAATTTCTGTACTTGTGTATTTATCAATTATAAACTCACGCACACCAAAAATTATTCTCATAGTTTAAATGTTACATTAATATTTTAAAATATTAATCTTATTATTTTATTGTAATTAAGTGTTTTTTTGTTGTCGCGAGGCAATGACAACTAACGTTTTTCGGCTTCAAGAAGTGGCGATAAACCAAGACCAAGCCTTCACAAATATAAACAAAACTTTAAATTAAAAATCTTTCCGATTTCAGATAAATTCCGAGCCACGCTATTTTTTGAAACGGCTGTTATGCGCTGTGCTTATTTTTATTTAATGATTTAACTATTATAAATATTTCAGAAAAAATCAAAATTAAAGTCAAACCAGTTATCGTCATAAATTCAGAATCTGTGTTAGTTTTTTTAATTTGTTCATGAAATTCCTCGGGCATTAGTATGTAGCTTTCATTGTAAAAATATAAAAACCTAGCCAAATACATTAAACAAATTATGCATAAAAGATTTACAATTAAAAATATAGAATTTGAGATTAAATTCGTAAACCTCTCAGATATAATTCTAAACGTATAAAATACAAGAAATGAAATAAGGGTTAATAATGTAAAACAAACCCACATTTCAAAAAAGATATGTAAAGACGGAAATGAAACATATGGATTATTGAAACCAAACAGCAATTGATAACAAATAATACTACATATTATTGGAATCAAAAACGAAGCAGTTTTTTTTAAGTATTTTTTCATTTGCTAAAATTGCGTTAGATTCTTGATTGTGCGATAGCATTGCGCATAACTTGTAAATATCAGGAAATAGATACAATCATTAACTAATTTACATTACAAGCAAAGTAACTAAATTAATAATACACTTTTTATCCGTGTAAATACGGATTTTAGATAAAAAATATGAATTGGAAAATGGAATTTGCCACCTCGCCCTTTGGGCACTCCTCCAGAGGAGGAGAATTTAACATGTCGTCGCTTCACGAAGTGGCGATGAACTAAGGCCTTATTTATAATCAAAACTTTAAAATTAAAAACTTTCCGATTTCAAGTAAATTCCGTTCCTAGTTATTTTTGTAACGGCTGTTAGCAGGAGATTTTATTGTCAAATCTCAGGCAACTCAATATTATTTTTTTCTAAAATTGAAATACACTTTTTAAGAAACAATATTGGTTTTTCTGTTTCTTCTCCATACATGTCAACTATTCCCACTTCAACTGTTGAGTCTAAAAGTTCATTGAATGCAACTCTATCTTTTTGGGGTATTAGTGTGTTTATTTTTTCTGGAATTAAATCTCCACGACCAACAAGTTTCAATTGAGTTCCTTTTTGTTCCCAATTTACAATGTCCTCTGCTGTTTCAATTGACATTAAATGTTCTATCAGTTTATCAATGCTGTTATGAATAATTCCTTTTTCTGTGCAAAAATGAGCAAAACATTTGGCAGCAAAAATCTGTTTTTGTTTTGTTGTCATTTTTTTAAGCTTTTCAATTTGCATAAATTCTATTTTGTTATTGGAAGATATGTCCCAGTAAACTTAAACGAAATTCTGTTGCCATCAGATAAATCAAAACCCATAACCTTTGTCATTTTCCCTTGCCTGTCTTGATGATAAAAGCAAATGGTAAACGAATAAATTTTGTTTGGAATCAAAGACTCTCGTGGATATTCACAAATATAATGTGGGTCTCCAGTCCAAGCTCTTGTAATAATAATGGGTTCAGTTCCGATATATTTAAAGTATTTCACTAAACGATTATTTTCATTTGTCGGAACTATGTTTCCGAGATTATGAGCAATAGAGTCAAACGCAAAGTTAAAAACAGTGTCCTTAAAAGTTATATTTATGATGTCCTCAGAGAGTTTTGATGATTTTTCACTTTGTCCGTATGTTACAAGTGTCGTGAAAAGAAATGTTATTATTATAAGTCCTCTTACTTTCATCATTGTCTGTGTGATTTTAAATTACGGTTCGGTCGTCCTGCCTTTGGCTCTAACTTGTAAATAATATCAAATAGTTACAAGGTATGACTAATTTACATAGACAGCAAAGTAACTAAATTAATAGCATTTTATCTATCAGTGTAAATACGGATTTTAGTTAAATAAATATAAATTGGAAAATAGGAGTTTGCCACCTCGCCCTTTGGGCACTCCTCCAGAGGAGGAGAATTTTAACGTTTCGTCGCTTGCGCCAGTGGCGCTGAACCAAGACTAAGCTTTCACAAATATAAACAAAACTTTAAATTAAAAACTTTCCGATTTGAAATAAATACTTTGCCTCGCCATTTCTTGAAACCGCTGTTGTACGTTCGGTTTTTTATTTATTTTCAATTTTTCTTCTTTCTTTTAAAGTATTAATAAGAACAAATTTTTTTTCTTTTTCATTCCATTCATTTATGAAATATGTTTTTTCTAGATAATAATCATCTGAGTTTTCAATACCAACTTCAGTGCAGTATATTGAAATAAAAAGACGACTAAAATCTTTGTACAAAATAAAATCTTCGTCCAAATCACAACCGTAAAAATATGTACTCTCATCAAGTGGTAAATCATAAACTTTGCCATCTCTAGTGTCAATCATAGCTCCAGAGACACAAGCAGATCCACAACCCCAAGTTACAGTTATGTAATATGATGCAAAATTAATTTTACCATTTTTATATTCATTTTTGATTCTGGTTCTATATTCTGTAGCAGTTGGATTACTTGAGAAATTAATTTTAGCTTTTGTTTTAGCTTTAACTTTTCCAGTTTTATAATTTTCAAAACTATAATCTTTTAAACTTTGAGAGTAGTTATAATTAGTCAATAAACATATTGAAATCAATACTATTCTTTTAAATAAACTTAATACATTAATCATAATTCGTGTTTTCTACTATTTTGCAAAACTGACGCACAACTTGTAAAGTTCATCAAATATACAACCTTTGACAAATTATTGTCTTGACAAAGAAATAGTATTTTAATCAAACTATAAATCCGCGAACATGCGGATTATGCAAAAAAAATACGGATTGCAAATCCGCGCTATCAGTTGTATAGTACCATAATGCCACATTATGTTAAGAAGCTTGGGAGAAAAAATTGCTGGCATGAGTTGCGAAGCGTACGTGTTATTGCATTAATAACCATGACAGTAATTTTTTTGGAGCTTTGGGAAGGAGTGGCATTATTACCTTAAGGATCATTTTTTTATTTCAGTATGTTATCGTGACTTTGCATTTCAACTCTTAGCACTTTTCGAGGAAATTTTTCAGCATAATTGGAAATTAATTTCATTATGTAAGGATTGCTTTTATAGCGCGTTACCTGTTCTTTTAGTTGTACTATTTCATTGATGGTTTCTTCCAAAGGGATATATCCCATGCCGAAGAAGTGTCCTTTTTCGACCCAAATGCAACTTTTTTCATCCTTAGTTCTTCCTTTATCGATAATGACGAAGGTTTCTTTGCTTTCTAATAGACAACCTAAAGCTTGTTCTATTTTGCTGTTATGTTCCTCAGCATTTTGTATTGTTTCATCTAGTCTAAATTGAATGGACTCGTTGGTGGGCTTTTGTGCAAAATTGCAGAAGCGTGCCTCAATTTGAAACTGTTTGCTTAAACTACTTAGTTCGTTTATCGCATCATATAATTTGCCATAGGTTTCAACTGGTGTTTGTCCTTGTGTTAGTTTTGCAATTGCAAGATACTTGTAACCATTTCTCGCTTCATATGCAAAAAGGCCATATTTTGGTTCGTATTTTTTTAAGGCTTTATTGTAGATAGGCCATAGTTTTTTTATTTCTGTACATTCTAATAAAAGCGCCATGAATTCTGTTGCACAGGCCTCAAATGATATTGCATGAATGTCCCTTAAAAAGTTTTGTCTTTGTGGGTTTATATTATTGCCTGAAAAATGAGAGGCCACCCGTTTTTTAATATTAATTGCTTTACCAACATAGATCACTTTTTTAAGTTGATTGTAGAAGTAATAGACACCAGGTTTTTCTGGAAGTTGTTCAAAATCTTCTTTTGGTAGGTTGGGAGGTAAGCGTTGGTCTTGTGCTGCTCGCTTTAGCATTTTGTCGATTTCATTTTCGTAATCCCATTCAATTAATTTGGAAAATAGGATTACTGTTGCATCGGCATCACCACCTGCACGATGCTGGTTTACCAGAGGGATGTCTAAATAGCGGCATAATTTTCCGAGGCTGTAGGATTGCAGTCCAGGTCGGATTTTTCTAGCTGCACGAACGGTACAGAGTTTAGTTGCTTTCCATTTGAAGCCTGATTCTTCCAGTTGATGTTTAATAAAAGAGTAGTCAAAATTGACATTGTGGGCTACAAAAATTCTGTCTCTAAGTAATTGAAAAATTGTTTCAGCTACCTCATCAAAGATAGGTGCGTTTTTTACCATTTCATTATTTATTCCAGTAAGGGCAAAAATAGGAGGTGGTATCTCTTTTTGTGGATTGATGAGTGATTCCCATCGTTCGAGTATTTGATTTCCATCGTAGATGATAATTGCAATCTCAGTAATACGACTGTGCCTGGCATTACCGCCTGTGGTTTCGATATCTACTATAGCATATTCTTGTTTTTTCATACGTTCTTTTTTTTGGTTGAGATGTCGTTTAGTTGGCCGTCGCACTGCCTGGCTCTTTCGCTGAAAGAGTCCACCGGACTCTTTTTAGACGCTCGGCCCCATTTTTTTTCTTGGTAAATTTATTTCGTGTTCTTGAGGATAAGGTGCTCGATTGGTCATACTCACATCTTCCCTAATTTGCTGTTGTGTTTGGAAACGCTTTTCATCTGTAGCAGCATAACGAGGATCGGGAATGAAGGGCATTTTCTCCATTTTTGATATTGTAATTGTAGGGAAGTGGTAATCGACTTCAACCTGACCTAACAATAGATAACATCCACCACCTTTGAATGGATACTTTTGTAGGCAATCGGCGAAATGTGCTGTATCAAAAAATTCGCCCTCAGCATCTATCCAAGTACCGAAATACATATCACCTCTTTTTGTGGGAACGTGTTTTCTCGAGATTAAGTAGGCTAACATCCTGACTGTTTTTTTGTGGTTTTTGGTCAAATCTTTGGCCATCACATCACCTCTGAATCCTGTTTGTAATAAATTGAATGGGGTTACCGATACTGGGAAATCCAACAATTCAATTTCATCAAAAGCGTCTTCAAATGGAGAACGTTCTAAAACTGGTAATTTATATTCCTTGACTGGTTCCTGAAGAAACATTAGGTTGCGGTTCTCGGGTTTGAAGTTTATTAAAATCAATCGTGCAATTATCAGGAGTTCATTTTTGGGTTTACCTGTAAATCGGAAAGCGCCAATGAAGATTAGTATTTGTATGCCTTCAATTCCAATTGGGATTCGGTTAATGAAATCTTCAAGAGATGCAAATGGGCCGTTATCGCCGCGCTCTCGTACTATCATTTCTGCTGTTTTTGATTCAAGGCTTTTTAAATGCTGAAAGCCTAAGTAGATATTTTTACCATATACTTTTGTTTGACAATCGCTTTTGTTTACGCAGGGATTGTGAATTATGGCACCCGACATTTTGGCTTCGTGTATGTAGACTTCAGTTCTGTAAAATCCCCCAAAATTATTGATAACCGCTGTCATGAATTCTATTGGAAAGTAGGTTTTTAAATATAGACTTTGATAACTTTCTACTGCGTAGGATGCTGAATGCGCTTTGCAAAAGGAATAGCCTGCAAAGGATTCGATTTGTCTGTAAATCTCTTGACTTAATTGTTCTGGATGTCCTTGTTTTTTACAACAATTGAAGAAATTGTCTTTGACTTTTTGCAAGGCTTGTTTAGATCTACCTTTTCCACTCATGGCACGTCTTAAAATATCGCCATCAGCGGCAGGTAAACCACCATAATGTAAAGCAATTTTAATCACATCTTCTTGGTAGACCATGATGCCATAGGTTTCTCCCAATTGATCTTTGAAAACATCATGAAAATATTCAAATTTATTTGGATGATTGTGTCTGAAGATATATTCTTTCATCATTCCTGATTGCGCTACACCGGGACGAATTATTGATGAAGCGGCTACCAGTACTTTGTAATTATCACAGTTTAATCTTCTTAAGAGTCCTCGCATTGCTGGACTTTCAATATAAAAACAACCAATGGTTTTTCCCTTTTTTAGCATTTCGTTGCACTTCTGTTCATTTTTAGAAATGGAAACGTCACGAATGTCTATATCGATATTTTGGTTTTGCTTAATTAGTTTAACTGTATCGTCGATGTGCCCAATTCCACGTTGGCTTAGTATATCGAATTTATCAAACCCTATATCTTCTGCTACATGCATGTCAAATTGCACTATTGGAAAACCTTTAGGTGGCATTTCTAAGGCTGTGAAGTTGGTAATGGGTTCTTCAGAAATAATAATTCCACAAGAATGCATGCTTCTTTGATTGGGGTATTTTTCTAGCATCATTCCATATTCTTGCACCATTTTTACCACTTTATTTTTATGGTGTTTGGTCATTGGATTTTTGGCTAATTCGTCTAATTCGTCTTTTGGTAATCCAAATACTTTGCCTACTTCTCTGTAAATGGAGCGGTACTTAAATTCTACATTTGTACCACAAAAGGCTACATGATTTCTGCCGTATTTGTTGAATATGTATTCTAAAATGGTATCTCTTTCTTGCCAGGACCAATCGATATCAAAATCGGGTGGTGATTTGCGATTGACATTTAGAAAACGTTCAAAATATAGGTCTAATTCTAAAGGACAAATATTTGTAATATCTAGGCAATAGGCAATAATACTGTTGGCACCACTGCCACGGCCGATATGCAAAAAGCCTTGTTTTATACTGTATTGTACGATATCCCATGTGATTAGAAAATACCCACTAAATTCTAATTCTTTGATGACTTGCAATTCTTTATCCACACGATCTTTTGCCTGTGTATTGTTTTGTCCGTAACGTCGCATCATGCCTTCATAAGCTAGTTTGGTTAGTAATTTGATATCGTCTTGCTTATTGGCTGTATAATATTTTTTGTTTTTTGGAGAATAGAAATCATATTCAAAATTACAAGCATCGATTATGCATTGTGTATTTTGAATGATTTGAGGATAATCGATGAATTTTTGGATGAGATTTTCCACTGGAATCATGCGATTTGATTCTTTACAATAGTGTGTATCATTTAATTTAGAGCCAATGCAGTTTAGGTCAATAGCTCTGAGTATTTTGTGTAGGTTGAATTCTTTTTTTGATCTAATGGTAACGGTTTGGAATATTACCATTTTATGGAGTTTTCTTTTCCAAACATAGTTGAAAAGCTTTGGTAATTGCTCTGGCATCACGCCGATATATTCGTATTCTTTTACTTCATCTGGCACATTTTCAAATGGGTAAATGATTATTACATTTTGAAAATTAGGTGCCTTTTCTGGAAGAGGTGTATTTTCAAAATTGTGCTTAGTAATTATGCCGTTCATTTCTGCAATTCCTGCTCTGTTTTTAGCCAAACCAATAAACAATTGTTTGCCCTTGTTTCTAAAGTCAATACCCACTATTGGTTTTATATTGACTTCTTTGCAAGCTTTTGTAAAATCGTAGATTCCTGTTATAGTATTGATGTCAGTTAATGCCATTGCCGAAACCCCATATACTGTTGCTTGTTCCACTAATTCATTTAGTGGAATTGTGCCGTAACGGAGTGAATGGAAGGAGTGACAGTTTAAATACATTTTTGAGTTGTCTGTTTTTTAGTTTTCAGTTGTGGGATTGGTATTTTGATGGTATTTTAGGATGGCATCTACTTTTCCTACAGCATTGAAGCCGTATCTTTTTTTTAGTTTATCTAGTGCTTGGTATAAGGATAACATTTCTTCTGTATCTTCGAACATGTTTAATTGGTATGTTCCTCTTACTAAACCCGAAAATGTAACGCCAACCAATCTTATTCTCATTCTTCTTGTATATAATTTATGGAAAAGTTCTAGGGCTACTTTTACTAAAACATGGTCGCAGGAATTGTACGCTATTTTTTTTTGTTGACTTTCGGTATCGAAATTGGCATATCTTATTTTGACAGCTACCGTAGATACTAACCATTCTTCGGAACGCGCTTGAAAAGCAAGTTTTTCTACCATTCCCGATATTAATGATTGCATTTTTTTTATGTCGATAGTATCTTGAGTAAATGTGTGTTCTGTGGAGAGTGATTTTCTTTCAGTATAGGGCTCTACTGGGTTATTGTCAATACCGTTGGCTTTTTTCCATATTTCAATTCCGTTTTTTCCAATCATGCTTTGCAATACTTCTGCAGGAGTTTGTGCTAGTTTTTCAATGTTTCGAATTCCTAATCGTGATAAGAGATTGAAGGTAACTTCTCCTAGCATAGGTATTTTGCGAATGGATAATGGGTTTAGAAAAGGTTGTACGTTGTTTTGTGTAATTTCTAGTTTTCCTTTTGGTTTTGCTTCTCCTGTTCCAATTTTGGAAACTGTTTTATTTACGGATAAAGCAAAACTTATGGGTAAACCTGTTTCACGAGTAATTTTATTTATGAGTTCATTCGTCCATTGGTAGCAGCCATAAAATTTATCCATTCCTGTAATGTCTAAATAAAATTCATCGATGCTTGCTTTTTCTACTACCGGTGCTATTTCTTCAATTATTTGAGATACTTCATGGGATTTTTTTGAAAACAATTCCATGTCGCCTTTGATTATTTTGGCTTGTGGGCACAGTTGCATTGCCATTCTAATGGGCATTGCTGAACGTACTCCAAAAAAACGTGCTTCATAGGAACAAGATGCTACCACGCCACGATCTCCACCGCCAACAATTATAGGAATTCCATTTAATTCGGAGTTTTCTAACCTTACGCAAGAGACGAAAAAGGTATCTAAATCCATGTGAACAATTGCACGTGCCATATTGGTTTTTTTTAAAATTAATAAGTTCTCGATACTACAGATAGCTGTCAGGATAAACTGCACTGAACGCTAGGTTCTCGATACATTTCATAAAAAGCTAATTGCATTTTATGAAACACTCGAACTGACGACCTGCTAACCTTTGAGCTGAAAATTGAACTGAAGGCTATTCAGTTATTCATATTATTTTTTTACAAAATTAGAATTATGTTACCAAATATTTTTATATTTGTTGTGAATTAAATTCACAATATTCTATGTCGATATTTTCTGATAACCTTAGGTATCTGCGTGTCAAAAGTGGTATGACACAACAAAAAATAGCAGATGAATTACGAATTCCAAGAGAACGGTATGCTAAATATGAGGGTACTACAGACCCACCATTGGATTGCCTTCAAAAGATTTCAAGATACTTTCATGTTAGTATTGATTTGTTATTGTCTTTTGATATTCGACGTGTCCCTTATGAGAATTTAATTCAATTAGAGGAAAACAGAATTTTACTTCCTATAACGGTTGATAGCCATGGTGAAAATAGGATTGAGATTATAGGTGCTAAAGCACAAGCAGGTTATTTGAGAGGTTATGGTGATCCTGAATTTATTGAAAGCTTGCAGCACATTTCTTTACCCTTTCTGAACCATGGTAAATATCGAGCTTTTCCTGTAACTGGAGATTCGATGCCCCCGCACAAAGAAGGTTCTTTTGTGGTAGGAGAATATGTTGAGCGAATTAGTGCTATTATTGACGGTAAAACTTATATTCTTATCACCAAAAACAACGGAATGTCTTATAAGAGACTATATAAGAAAGATAAAAATAGTTTGATGGCGCATTCTGATAATACTATTTATGAACCTTATGAAGTTCTTTATTCAGATATTTTAGAAATTTGGAGTTATGCTTGCAGCATAGCCACTCAGGAATTTGAACCTGATGATTTAGGAGTGCTTAGTGTTAAGGACGTTCTGCAAGGCATCCGACAAGACATAGCAGCATTAAAGACTGAATATGGCATTAGATAGGAAAGATTAAAAGTCAGCAAATTTATTTAGCTGCAAAACCTATAATAGAGGGCTTGTAATTGGGGTAGGCAAAATCTAAAGGATGGTTTTTAGTATCTAACCAATTTTGCTCGTCAGCATGTTTTATTAGTATGGGCATTCTTTGATCGCCTTCTGCTTCTTTTCGGTTGTGAATGTATTTCATTTGTTGGTTTGCCTCCGTTGTAACTATACTGTAGGTGTTCCAGGAATTTCCCTCTTTATCTTCCCAAGAATTGTAAATACCCGCCAAACAAAACAACTCAAAATCTTGTGAATTGATTTGGTATTTTGTTTTTGATTTGCCTGCTGGGTCGTTCCAATGCCAATCATAATATGCGCTGACAATTACCAAACAACGTTTGTTCACTGATGGAGCAAACGACACTTTGTCTTCTAGGGTTTCGACACGCGCATTTAAGGTACTTTTTCTAAAATCTTTATCTCTATTTGTAGGTAGCAAACCCCAAGTGAAATTAGTTGTAATAATATCTGGTTTGTTATCTAAAATAATGGGTAGGTTAGGGTAGCTGAACCCGTTGATGAAATCGGATTGTATTAGATTTCCTGGATCATCAATATCTCGGTTGTAGAAATCGACTATTTCTTTAGCTGTTTTTCCTTGTTGGGTGTAGTAACACATCTTTATTCGCTTTGCGTAAAGTTATAAAATTATTTTTCATTTTTTGAGTTGTTGTGATTTGGGATTGAAGTTGAACATCTCTAGTATTGTATTTTAACATATAAGATATAAATGTTTTTTACATGATATAGACGGAACTGATGAGTCCTACAGTGTGTGTAGGACTATAATGCCACATTATGTAAAGGAGCTTGGGAGAAAAAATTACCGGCGCAAGTCACGGAGTGTACGCGTTATTGCATCAATAACTGTGACGGTATTTTTTTTAGGAGCGTTGGAGAGGGCAAAGGCATAATGCTTAAGAGCTGTTTTTTTGTTTGTTACAATGCGATTATAATAGCGCAGTAATTAGGAAATCATAAATTTGTATTATGAAGCAGCACTTTGTACCCAGAATTTATTTGAAACATTTTTCCTCGAAGATTGGAAAGGGCTATTTTGTGAATAGTTTTGATAAACAAACCGAAAACCACATTCCGACTAACATCAATAATATTTGCGCCGAAACTGATTTGTATACTTTGGATGATAACAGAGAAATTAATAATGATGTTTTAGCTGTTAAAAAATTTATGCAAATTTTGTTGAACCCCGATACTCAAAAGCCTATAAATTACTAACCGACGGTACCGTTTTTCAGATTTCGGACGAGCAACGTATTGATATTGTTGTTGGTATCCTGCAATTGTATATGAGGAACCCCCGGCATTTGAGAAATGGTGCTGCCTTGCACGTCCCAGAGATTTCGAAACAATACCGTCAAGCAATAGCCAATGGCGAAAAAGAACTGACCTACCTGGATAACAAATATAATTTAGCAGAATGGAGCGAGCAGGATATCCTGCAAGATTACTGTAAGAAAGCCAACCAGTATTTTAGGGAACAGCATCTTGTTGTAACTGAGCAAATCTGCAACATTCATAAAGACATAAAAATAGAGGTCAATAAAATTACAGATCATTCTCAGTTTATGACCTGCGATAATCCTTTGATTTCGGATGATTATGTGACTGGATATGATAATGCATTGCTTCGTTCACAGGAATTTTACCTAACGCTAAATAAAAAATATGCGGTGCGCCTGTACCACGATAAAACAAAAAAGCTGAACTGCATTTACCGGTTGAATGTTACCGTTCGTTATGTTCATGGTTATAACCGCAAGATTTACCAAGCGTCGTTGCGTTTTGTAATTGGTGACGAAGCAACTTTTAATGACTATCATAAATTAGAAGAGCTCTTTACGAGTACCTCAATTGAATTAAGAATGGAACTAGTTAAAGAGATTCTTTCCACGGTAGCGAATCGATACCAGGATGATGAGGGTTATTTATTACTAAAAGCCCTTTATGAAAAATATGAAAAGAACGGCTTTGTAACACCAGAGGAAGAATATGAAGTGTTGGAGAAACATTCTCAACTGTTGCGAAATGAGCGGATAGAGCGACAGCAGAGATAAAAAAACAGATTTAAAGATGTTATCCTTTTGGGTACAAGATGTTTTGTAATTTCTCAAGAGCTTCCTGATGTTTTTGAGGTGGCATCTGTTCAAGATTCATCATTTTCCACCTAACGGATGGGAGGTTGGCAATTGTATCAGTATTATCCATTTCCAACAGGTTCCAATCGGGTTTTTTGTTTTTGAAAGAAAGGAGAAACTTTCTTTCGTTGTCTGTCATGTTCGCATTGATAAGGTTAATAAGCGTTTCCCGGGATTCCTCCAGTTGCCCTAAAGGCACATCAACCTTCGCCATCTGCCTGAATTCTGTTTCGTAAATTTCTGCTATATCTTTGCGATTTGGAGCTAAAAGTTCGGAGATAGGCCTTTGATGGCTTATCAGGAATACCAAGAATGTTTTTCGAAGGTTTTCGGTAAGCCCTTCGTTTTCGAGAAGGAATTTTACATCAAATAAATCCCGAGGATGTTGCCTGTCTAATGCTGCGCATAATTTACCCGCATATAAATCGGGTAATGACGCCAGCTGCATTTCGACATAACCAAATTCTTTTTCAACCAGTTCGCTTACCTCTTTCATTTCCTCCGGGAAAACCGTACCGCGGATTACCGGCGATAGTTCTACTTTTATCCGGACTTCCCCTTGGCTGACGATAAGCCGCAACGCATCGCTTTGTTCGTGGGCATCCTGTACCTTAGTACCGGGCATTGTTTGCACTATCAGTTTGCTTATCCGTGATAAGGCAGCCCGAATGTTTGCCAAGGCCGTCTCACGATCGTCCATTGGGATGTATAGCAAATCAATATCAACGGAAAGCCGTGGAAGATCCCTATAAAATAAATTGATTGCCGTGCCTCCTTTTAATGCAAAACATTTTTCGCTAGCTACCAAGGGCAGTACCCTAACCAATAGCTGCACTTGTTTGTTGTATATGTTGTTTGCGTCTATAGCCATTTAGGAACCGTTATTTTATATTTATTGTCTAATTTTCCGCCTCTCATTACCATCCTGTTACCGGAACCCATTGTTATTACTTCCCGGTTTATTTTTGTTAGCCAAATGTAATTGTGTCTGTCGGCAAACCAAAAGAAAAGCCGCTTTACCTTAACATTTTTACAGGCTTCGAGTATTTTTTGCAGGCTTCGTGGCGATAATGTGGTCAAGCCCTGCATAAGCTGGTCAGCATGTTCGAAAGTAATTTTGTGGGGAACATCTAAAAGTACTTCCAGATAAGCCCTTTCGGGCGTTGCGATTACCAGTTTCCTGTTGTCATTGTCCCATTCGCGTTCTATCGTAAAAGCATCTATTTCAGGGTTTGTTTTCCTTTTTTTATCGAACAGGCTATTGCTTGTATGCTTTATAAAATTTACATTCGGTGCCACGCTAGTAACCCATTCCGGCAATTTGTCGTTACCGTATAAATATACTGTTTTATTCTCTGAAAAGGCTAGGTAATGTGAAAGCCCCTGCATTTCGAGTGCTGTTAACCCGCCTATGATGAAATCTGTCTTTAGAACTGACTGTAATGAAAACACTATTGACTGCCACGTTATTTTAGCTCTATTCCTAACGTATACGCCATTGCTTATTGATTCGAGCTGATTGCTTTTTACCAGGTTGTCTATGGCATGGCGGCTCAGATTGTTCTCTATAAGCCATGTACGGGTAGTAACGACCCCTTCGGGCATTATTTCGTAAAGTTCCTTCCTTCTTTCTACATTAAGCGCCATATTTATAGTATATATAATTTGCGGTGATCATCGCCGTTATGTAAAGATATTATAAATTATTTAATTTACCAAATAAATATTTAACGGCGATAATCGCCGTTAATGTAATTTTTTATAAATATTAATTTCCGCTATTGAATAAGAATTAAGCCAGAACACGGTATTGCAGTTTATCATAATCTTTTTCGGAATTCAATAAGATTTTTGGAATATCAATGTGAAAATAATTATTGAAACCAAATTTCAGATTTAATGCATATTTGTTTGGTGGTTTGAAGTAATCCATTCTTTCGGTAAATAATTCTATTTGGAATTTGAACGCTCTTGTAGGAGGAATTTCAATTTCGTCTGATAAAATAGTTTTAATTGTTTCTCCACTGGGCGGCAATTTTATTTTATACTTTATCAATGGTCTGAGAATATTAGGCAATGGCCTATCTGGGCTGGAAAGCCCAACTGGTAATCGATTATTAGATATGGTAATATCGGTTAGTAAGACTGTTTTACCAGTATTGTTAATTAAACTGAAATTAAATATTGGAAACAATGATTTATACCTAACCGCCTCAAATGCATTGGGTGTGTTTTCGTATGGTTCCCAACCACAATTTTCGCTATCAACAGTGACAGAAACAAATTGAATATCGGCATTGGAATTCGATATATTTTGCTTCACTTTTTGGATTTCATCAATAAGTATGTCTTTCTTGGTTATTTTGGAATGACAGGTTGGACAAAGCAAAAGCAAATTTCCAATTTTATGATTATTTGGATTTTCATCAATATGGTGTATTTCGAAATGACCAACATCAGTGCTGCTGCAAAAAGGGCATTTTGATTTTATTTCTTGTTGAAGTATTGCCCTAGTTTTATTGAGTTGAGGAATGGAAGTTCTCTTTTTTTTCATACCTTAATTTTTATAATAACTAATTTTTATTAAAAACTTTTCAATACCAGTATGTGGTTCTTTTTCTAAATGATTTACTAGAGCAGTTTTAAGATTATGCGATTTTGACATTCTTCTATAATAGTATTTAATTTGATTAATTAAAACCCATTCTGGGTCAAAATTTTCATAATTAAAAGTATCAATATTTAAGAGCCAGTCATAGTAGGGATGGATGAATTTAAATTTTTCAAACCTTTTAGCAGTAGTATCTATTTCCAACATGAAGCAAAGATTAATTAATTGATCTAAGCGATAATTTATGAACTCGTTGTTTCTAAAAAGTGGACGATTTACCTTTTGCTCAGTATTTACTATGAATTCGTCAATCATCCTGAATAGTACCTTCTTTTCGATTTCTATCAGACCATATATTGAAGAAAGATAAAACGTATTGTAATCGAATTTTCCTTTAAGTTTTTGTGTAATTTTTTGTGAGATGATTTCCTTATTGTTAAAATCAACCTTTTTATAAAGAGAGATAAGGGAATCTAATCCGTGGCTCTGATTGCATTTTTTACAAACCTCCAATGATGCATTAATAATATTTTGAAAATTCGTATCTGATATTTCGGAAAAAGTTCCATCGGAAAAGCAGTTGATGATATCTTCAAGAATATCTTCATTATGAAATTTTTGTTTAGTGTTAAAGAAGTTGAAATACTTCACCAAAGTACTTTTTTTTATTTGTCCTTTCTTACTAAAAAGGAAATAACTAATGCATTCATATTTTCCACGATTGAGTATTTTTTCTTTTTTTAAAAACACCAAGAGTTTTTCCGCTATTTTATTTACGATATCGTCTTCAAGATCTAAAAAAGCAGTAATGGTAAGCAGATTTTCAAAATAGTTGTTGAATGATATTTTAAATCCATCATTGTTGTCTTCAAGTCCGATAATGTCATTATTTGTATGGGAAAGAATATTACATGCCAGTTCAATAAGTGGAGTGTTGCTTTTACTTTTTCCGGAGTATTTTAAAGATTGTAATTTATAACGATAAAAGTATTTCTTCATGCTTTTTTTTGAACCATAAGAAATGAATTTGTGAATCCAGTAATCGTCGAACGATTCAAACCTACTATTTTGTTTGCTAGTGATAGCGTGTGAGGCAAACAATCCTTCGATTACCATATCAAACAAGTTTGAAAAATTGGAAAACTGGTCATATATAATATAATTGTTATTGAGTAGATGGTCTATTTTAGCAAATTCCTCAATCAATTGTGTTGTGTGACTATTTGAACTCCAACCACCATTTAGCTGAGAATGATAATGTTCGATAATATCATTCTTTATTTTTGTTATTTCCTGGAAACTATCGTTAAAAAAATCCTCCTGAGCAATGAAAACCAAAAAATTATAATCACTCAAACCTTTCAACCTTACTGCCTCAGTAACAGGGTCAATTTTTTTAAGATCTGCGATTATATCATAATTATTGTGTTTTGTTGTAAACGGATTACTTAAAAAATTAGCTAAGTGTCTTTGGTTGTACTTTGCAATGAAATGTATAATATATTCTTTATTATTTTCAGCAGTCGAGATAATGCTTTCATAGATTTCATTTGCGGTTAAGTAGTTCCCGATTTGATAATGAATATAAGCTTGTTTCAACTTATCACTGTTAGATTTGGTATCATGGTTAATAGAAGTGTATATTTTATTGAATTTAAAATTGTCGTGTTGGCAGCGATAACATTCGCAGGACTTATCATTTGGGAAGTAATGACAACAAACCCTATTATGAGACTGTTCACCACTTAAATGAAAAATTAAATTTTGAGTAAGGTGTCTTAACACATATTCTGTTTTTTCTTTGTAATCAGGAATAAAATTTACTATTGACTCGTCTTTAAATGAAATTTTATTTCCCTTTGATATTTTAATGTTTTCAAAAAAGTCAATTAGTTGTTCATTAACTCTAGATAAAGTAAAATTGTTATAGTAAGTCTCTGAATTTTCGTATGTAGCAAAAGGATAACATTTTCTGATTAGATGTGTTGGAACGTAGTTGATCTCCTTGTATGTTTCTTTGTATAAAGAATAGAGACCATCTAAGACGTTACTTTTTATTGTTGCGCGAAATGAATAATTACTATTCGGTATTATTTGAAAGCTTAGAAAATGTGCAGGCAAATAATAACTCCTATCAAATTCTTCAAAGAACTTGGGAATATCTCTATAGTAAATTATGTCAACATTCTCAAAACGACTACCTAATGATGAATGCACTCTATTATCAATTTGTTCTTCGTGTCCAAAATCAGTATGGTTGTGTGAAATAAAAAAGAGTTGTGTGATGCCGTAAATTTGACAATAGTTTGCGGCAGAACCAAAAATCTCCCAATCGTTTAAACTTTTATTCTTGGCATGAAAAGGAGCAAGATTATTTCGCAAGCGATCATATGTTTCGTTCTTAATAATTTCAGGTGTGCTTAAAAGTAATTTGGAATTGAGTAATAAGCTATCCAGTTTTTTTATTTGTTCATCAAGATGGATGTTTGAAATTTGCGGATTATAGGCTATAATTTCATTTGATACAACTTCAATACTCTCATTTTTTTTCTTAAACCTTATTTTTCTTTCTTTATCCTTTTGCCATCTGTCTTTATGGTTATTCCATTCTTCAATTAGCAATTCATGACTTATTAGTTCAACACTGTTTGAAGCTATTAAGTTTTCTAGTTCAAGAATGTATTTGCTATAACCGTAAGTATTTATTAAGTGCCTTAGCGAGCAGTTGTCAATTAGTAAGTATTTCATAATAACTATGAATTAATAATTAATTATATCTGAGCCTTAAAATTATAGTATTTATTTTACTTTGTGTTATAAGTGCAAAAATTTGTATTTTTGTATTATATACTATAACTAATAATTATATAGAACCATGAAAACTACTGCCAAACCAAGCCACATAGGACGAAAGATAAGCAAAATACGCGAGTTGCGTGGTATGAAGCAGGAGGCGCTTGCTATAGCAATAGGAGTAAGCCAACAGACCATAAGTAATATTGAGAACAGTGAGGAAGTGGAGGAAGAAGTGTTGTTGAAAATTGCTGAGGCGTTGGAAGTAACGGCAGAAGGAATTAAGAACTTTACCGAAGAGGCTGTATTTAATAATATCAATAACTTTCACGATAATTCAATTCAAAATAATTTCAATCCAATTGAGAAAGTTGTTGAGTTATACGAAAGGTTATTAGCTTCTGAAAAAGAGAAGTTCGAATATTTGGAAAAACTATTTAAAGATAAATTATAAAAAGAGAGGCGAGAGCCTCTTTTTTATTGTGGGCCATCTAAGGTTTAAACTTTGAACTTTTTATTTCGTAAAAAAGATCTTTTTTAAGTTTGCTAAATGGTCTTTTGTATAGTTTTTCCTCTTCAAAATATGTTTCGAAAAGCATACGATATGCTTCATTGAAACTTATGCCGTAGGCTTCTAAGGATTTAAGATATCCATCGCTGTTTGCAATCCGTTTATTTAGCAAATCCTTTATAAGCCCTTTGTGATTTAACTCATAGGTTTCTTTGAGGCTGAAAAAATTGAATGAAGAATCCATTTTTTCTTTTAATAAGGTTGTTGGTGAGCTTACCGAAGTATTTATAGATAAAGAAAAATTATCCCCTTTACCCAAAAGACTATCATAATCGTTAGGAGTAAAAGTAAACTTGTAATGTGCAGTGATATTGTTGTCAGTGTATGGATTTAGTAAATTATGGTCATCAGGATTAATTGAACCTTTGAAATGAGTATTGCAGATGTTGCAGCTTGGTATCAAATTATAGAAAGACAGTGCTAATAATGGATAAGCACTCTTTGGATAAAAATGGTCAAATTCCGGAAATACATTTTTGTTTTTTGAATTTATTCTATGTGAAGTTGTATAGTTGCGATTACAATAGGGGCAAACCTCTATGGCTAGTGCCACAGCTAAATCAAAACCGTCGTAACGTGTTTTTTTATAGTTCCTAAACCATGAATAATCAAAAATATATTCTAAATCTCTTTTTAGATTAGCTGTATCAGTAACTAGGATATTTAAAGTGTCGGAACACATAATTGCGGAACTGATTTCGCCAACTAATATTCTTTCCAAATTTATTTCTATGTGTATTTCAAGAAGTTGATAATCTGCTGCAGAAAGACAAATATCCGGAGAATTCTTTCTCTTTAAAATGCGCGAGTTTATTTGGTCTTTTAACCCTTTGAAGTGTTTTTTTGCAGCACTTTTAGTACGTTCTGTTTTAATCGGTATCATTTCAGTTTTTTTTCAAGTCTAGCGATTTCTTCCCTAATTGCCTGTTCATCAACAACTGCTTCAACATACATTCGCTGTAACTTTTCTTTGACTATAGGTTCATCTATCATTTCTATTAGCTTTTTATGATAGGAAGCCTCATTTTCTTTCTGGGTATATTGGATTGTCTTATCAAAATTGTTTCCAAGCTCCCTATTAAGCCAATTTATGGTTCGATTAATTTTGTTTTTAGCAAAGTCGCCAACTAAACCATTTTTGACAAAAAAAGAATGGGATAATAAATCATTTACATTTGCTCCGAAAGACTTAGGACGAGCTACATCTTTATAATCCAATACTTCAGCAAACTCGTCATTTTCATCTTTCTTTAAAAAAACAATATTATGATTTGGAATGTCTGACAGAGCCAAAGGATCATGAGTTGTGAATATTATTTGTACTGATGGCGAATCCTCAATTAATTCAAAAAAATATGGAATTGTTTTTATAAGTGATGTGATATAAAGTTTTTTCCAGGTAGGATGAAAAGATAAGTCTGCTTCATCCAAAAGAAGGATAAAATGTTTTTCTGTTTTTGGTGAATATGGATTGTCTATATAATTCTCTTTTAGATGCACATATAACCTGGAAAAAAAATTTAATAACGAATTCTCTCCGGAACTAAGTTTTTTTTCAATTGGTTCATAATTGATAAAACCATCAATTTTAGTTCTATCATTGAGATAACGGCTATCATCTTTTCTTACACCAAAAAAATAATACCTTTCAAGTGCTATTATGAAACTACGGTGTAAATTCAATATTTGTATCGCGATATTCGGTTCAGGATAAATTGCTTTGTGGTAAAAATCTATTTTGTTATCTACATACCCCATCATGTATTCTTCGTCATGTGGCAATTTATCAATTTGAGAAAAAACGATGTCTAATAAATCCAATGTTATTTTTTCAGGCAAGGGTTTTCGTTCTTGACCATGATAAACTATTTTGTGTTCTTTTACAAAAAGTTTAAATGTGTCTATAAAGGAAAGTTCAGCCACTCTTTCTTTGAAGTCATTGTCTAGCCTGCCTTCATCTAAAAAAGTATTTTTTTTCTCCATCTGGCGAACAACAACAGATAGCAAATCATTAATAATTTCATTCTTTAAATCGGCTCGGTCATTCAATAATTGAATATGTTTTTGCTCTTTTGGAGTTAATTTGCTAGTATTTTTTCTATTAGCCAGTCTTTCGTTGCCAGCTTTTTCTCTAAGGATTGTAAAAAGTTGCCTAAATTGATAAGGAGTGTCATGAAAATCTAGGTTCTTTAATTCAGTAACATCATGGCCACGAAAGACAATTTTTGGAAAGCCATGAGTAGGTAAATTAAATGTTTCAGTAAAAATATTCTTTTGCTGAACAAGCTTTGAAGTTTGAAACTGAAGCTGCCTTATTGAATTTTTGAATCTTAGTTCCTGAGATGCTGAAAATCTTTGATTTTGCCTACTGGATTCCTTATTTTCTAAATCTTCCAAATCATTTTCTAAAATTGCATCGAAAGAAATATCATTGGCGTCAACACCATCAAAATTTTCATTATATGTATAATCAAAATGAGGTGAATAATATATTGATGAGACTATGTCTTTTTCCTCCATCTTTAGTGAAAAATCTTCGAGATTAACCTTTCCTAGTGCGGACTTTATTTTTTCCTCTAATTCCTCTTCATTCAGCAAATAAATATTATCTGAAAAAGTTGAGAACATTATAAACGGAATAGAATCAGAATCATCTTCGCCAATTAATGCCAAACGAGAATGTGGAAATGCCTGTCTATATTCTACAAAACCACTTCTGATACAATCTAAAATCGAACTTTTACCAGCTCCGTTTTGTCCTACTATAGCAGAAATAAGTGTTAATTTAGATAAAGTAGCAGTATCATTAAAAAAGTTATCAATGAATGAATTATTTAGTTCTCGTCTTACAGTTAATCTATTACCGCTAGTACTTATGTTATAATAATATCTGCCTCCTAAATTTATTGTTTCTGGTTTTTCAAACAAGAAATGGTCTTCAATATATATTGCTGATAGTCGCATACTATTTGAATTAAATATTTATTACTGATTATTTACTGAGTGATGAACTTAACAAATTTCTTATTTATTTCAGCATTAAGGTCTCTCATGTTTTTAAAGCTATGTACATTAATTACCCCAATTAACTCGTTATGTAAATTAGCGGATAATTTTATGTCGTAGGCTTTTTCATATTTGCTGATAATTTCATTAATCCTAAAATGAGTAAACTTTAATTTATCTTCTTGCTTTAGCTCATTAAATACTCCTTTGTAGTTAAATCTTGAACGTAATTCTGGGGAAATTCTTCTAGGAAATTCTTCTTTTGAAATGTTTGATGTAAATACTATAATAAAACCATTAACATCAATTTCTTCAGCCCTTGAATTAACTAACTTTCCATTTTCGAGAACATCAAGAAAATAATTGAAAACAGCACTATTAGACTTTTCAAATTCATCAATTAGTATTAGCCCAATATCTGAATCTTCTACTCTGTTAAACAACTCACCTCCATCACTCCCAATGTAGCCAAGTGGGCTTCCTATTAATGAATTTAAAGCATCCTGACTGCTATAATTTCCAAAGTTAATTTTAGCGAGCTTTTGTTGGCTGTTTAGACATTTGTGAATTACACGTGCAACTTCTGTCTTGCCGACTCCTGAATCGCCCATTAAGAATAGAGATAATAACTTATGTTCTCCAAGTTTATTAAAAATCATAAACTCTCTTAGCTTACTTTCAAAATCTTCTTTAAACTTTTCATGTCCATAAAGCTTGCTGTTGAAATTACCAATGAAACTTTCAATCTCTTCCGTATTTAAATCGATAATTAGTTTCCTTTTCTTTTTGACTACGGTGTCAGATTTTTTAATTTCAATAGCTTCCGGCAAAATCTCATTAATATTTTTTTCCTTATCAAAACAATTTCTTAGTCCATACGATAATTTTTCCAGTTGCTTATTGTCGATTATGAAAATGGTTTCCTCAGAAAATTTATAAAACAAATGTTCAAAATATAGTGCATCAGTATATGTGATTGCTGCTGATATATCAATAACTATTTCGTCTGTGTCAAAATCAAATAGATCGTCGTCAGTATTTTGCATAAATTTACTAACACTTACTATTTTTTTGCCTTCTAGTTTTAAAACATCAAGATATTGGTGAAACTGCGATCTGTCGTAAGTATATATTATCTTTTCCATTTATTCGCTAGCTGGTATATTTACATTTTGCACTATTGCGAGTAAATCGATATAGTAGTATTCTTTCGTTCCATCAGCACCATTTTCGAAAATTGCCGTAGAAGTATCTTCGGTAGTTTCATCGTGCTGACTAACACTTACTTCATTAAAAGTGGTTTCGGAACTTTTTGGTGTGGTTTTGGATTTACCTAATTTATTAAAAAATTCAAATGAATTCTTAAGGGAATTCATTTGAATCTTCCCTTTGTAGAGTCCAATAATTGAAACCCTTCCAATGAATAAATCATCTACGCTGTAAGAACTTTCAAATTCGCTTTCGAATGATAAAGGTATTTTTATAATAATTTCATCACCACTATTTTTAATCTGCCCTTTCATCTTATAGGCATAATCTTTTAACATAGCATTGAATGCGTTATTTACATCTAATCCGTTTGCCCCAGGAATTGCAATGTCCTTAGCCGCTCCACTGCCTATTAATTTTACTGTTCTAAGTTCGGCTTCATTTGTCAATGATAAACTCACATTGTCAATTTTTATTAGTTGTCCTTCTTCTGCATTATTAAAGTTTACTAATGTCTTACTCTTTTCAATGATTTCATTTAAAATAATTGATTTTGTGGTTTTAATTTCAAATGTTTCTAAAACCTTTTGCGAATCTGAACCGTTGTTTTTTATGCTTCCACCTATTTCGCCGCTTAAAAAGTTTAAAAACTTTGCACCCATTTGACCTCTAATCTCGGTCTCTTTTCCTTTTATATTTTCTTTCTGCATCTCACGACTTAATGAAATTACGTTGCTGAGCATCATTTTGATTTCATATACTTTTGGAAAATTGATGTAATAAATATTAAATATCATGCTCGTTGTATTTTTGTTTTTTAATTCTGTATCGATTAATAAGTGAAATTCTCCATAGTTTTTTTCTAGTCGGTAATTTTCTTCTCCAAATGTCCAGTTACGTCCTATCCAAGGTTCTTCTTGAAATTCTTCTTTTGTTACAGGCCCTATTTTTTCGATGTCTTCACCGAAAAGACTGTTTAAATTTTCAACCAATCTTTGAATCTCCATTACAAAAATCATATTGTTGGTTGGAGTATATTGCCGTAATAGTATTATTTTTTTTGTAGCAGTATCTTGAGGAACAATTTCGGTAAGTATATTAAAGAAGTTAAATAAAAAATGCCGGAATGGATAAGTTTTAATAGTTTGCCCATTTACAATATCTTCTATAAAGTGACCATTTTCAAGTAAGTGTTTTGGAAATGTTATTTGAGATATAGCTTCATCAATTTTTAAGTGGTTATTATAATAGTTTAAGAATTCATCAGGTTTGAATACGGATGTTTTAATTCCTAATTTTTTAAATAACTGAATGGATTTATTGTATGCTTTATTATCATTTATAACATAAAAATGACAGGTGGATGCAAAAGCAGTATGAAACGCGTCTTCTGTTGTATTTTTAAAAGTTTCTTTTCTTCCTTTTTTTGTGTTTACATTATCTTCTTGATACCCATGCATATCAAGTTGAATATATCCGTTTGCAATTTCATTAAACCATTCTGGTCCGTTTTTAGTATTGTCGATGTGCTGTTTTAAGTCAATGCTTAATTTTTGGTGTGCGTTGTCTATAATTTTGTATGGGTCATCATTATTGAATATTTTATCTCTGTTTATCCCAACACCAGATTGAATCAATTTGCGTAAATCATTATACTTTTCATCTTCATTCAAGCCTTTTACCATTTCTCCAAAACTATTAAACAAACCCTCATAAGTTGGGTTTTCTGTTAATCCAGGAAATAATATATCTATTTGTTTTTCACTTTCTGGATTGTTTATTGAATTAAGAAGAGGCTTAAGTGAGATTGACTTTAATTGATCAATAAAAATTTTCCCTAAACCCTTTGTTGTTTCATTATTATCAAAAATCGTAGATAACCCTTGTATAGTAATATTTTGAAATAAATTTTTTTCTTCTACCCTTTGTTGGAAAAGTTCATGAGGTGATAAAAAATTCATTAAAATATTCTTACCATCATTAAATAGGCATGTATTTTGAGTCAATTTACTAATGAAATCTAAATCAGAATTTATATAATTATTTTGTTCCTCGGTTTCTTTATAACTGGAAAAGATATCGCCTATATGAGAAGTTGAAAAGGGTATGAAAAATTTTTCATTATCTAAAATTTGGTATAAATCTTTATGGTTACCATTTTTCATTTGAGACATAACATTCCAATCTAGGTATATTTTAATCATAACTCATTTTTTAAACTATAATCTATCCGTTCCATCTTTCTGATTCAAATAAATCATCATCAGATTTTTTGGCAATTTTTCTAAAGGCTTTAGTTTTTAAATTTTCGTACTTAGTCTGTACATATGGATTTTGAATTAAAAATGCCCGAAAGACATTATGTATCATTCGATAATCAGTAAAAAAATGATTGTTGTCATTTTCCCATTCTTTTCCGAAATCGGCAAGCCAATTGTAAAACATAAGAACTTGTTCATAATTCGTCAACTGTGCCCTTAACATTCTTAAGTATTCTCTTTTTTCTTCATAATTGATAAAGGCTTCATCCTGATTAGCTACAAATTTGACAGTAAGGAACAAATGCCTGAAGTATTGAGATAATTTTTCGGAATGGCCCTGTATTAATTCATAGTTAGTAACAAACTGCTTGTGGATAAGAAATCCCTGTGGAATAAATGGATTGACTAGCTTTTTGTTTAGTAATCGTCTGGTTTTAATATTTTCTAAAGCTTTAATATACTGTCCATTGTTATCGGTGAATTTACCGTTAAAGAAAATGGCATAGGCTGCTATAAAAGAGTATTCCTCATCTATACGGAGCGGTAAAATGGTTTTAAACAGTTCTTCGATTTCTAGGCAAAATATTTCAAACACTTCTTTGCCCTTTAATTCAATAACCCTTTTTTCAACTCCAGCTCCTTCGTATTCAATTTCAGTTAATTCCAGTTTTAAATTGTTTACATTTTCTTTATGTAAGCGCAGCATTTCATAAAACTTAGATTCGAATTGTTGGATTTTAAATTGATTACTTATTATTTTATTTGCCTTTATTTGTGACCTTAATGCTTTGTAAACAAGTATAGATCCAAAAAAAGACAAGGAAGTTCCCATTACGCCGCCAACTATAGTAGCCAAATCCTGGGTGGATTTTTCATTATAAATACTCCTTAGTGCTAGAATTAAAAGAAAAGAGATAAAAGCACAAATGATAAGTACCTGGATTAAAAACTGTCCCTCTTTTTTCTTTACTTTAAACGGTCTTTTTTTTGACATGCTTTTGTTCCAAATAATACAACAACTATTGGACTTTTGACCAATTTGAAATAATCCAGTCTGCTATTTTTTTATGTGTTCTGATATCTGAGGGTACCGAATACCTAATCATTCTTTCTATTTTATTATATGTTGATAGGTTTGCTGGATTAACTATCCAATGTTTTACTCCTATATGATTAATAAAATAAAGGACTTCATAGCCTTCAGTCCTGTTTAATTCTGAATGATCTGTTCCTTTTGTGTAGTAAGGATTGTCGTGGTCAGCTTTTGCTGTCCATTTATAATACTTTCCATCATTATAAAGCATCTCTGATTGTTTATAAGACATGATTAATTATTTTAGTTTATACTCTATTAACACATTTTCTTTTACATTTATGATAAATTCATCAAAAGAAAGCCATGATTTTTATTGCGAAGTGAATGTAACGAAAGTAAGAAAAAAATTAACAATTGGTAGCTTTTTGCTAATAAATTTAACGAGGTGAGAATTAGGTAAAATACCAATGCAATTGGTAACATACCAACGGAATTGGTTCGGTACGGCTTAGTGAGTGGGTAACTTGCCTCAAAAATCAATAGCCATGGAACACATCACACTCCCTGTAACTGAAACTCGAATTGTGGTTGAGGTTGTTTTAAAAGCAGTTGCACCGTGTACTGTTTTTGTCTTTGGGTATAATAAAACTGCTACTTTAGATAGTAGTTTGTTATCGAATCAAGCAGCAAATAGGACTACCAATCACCACTTTGATCTGCTTATTTTATCTGCTGCTTATTATCCCAACGGCGCTTCAACTATTGCTAATACTATAATAGAAAAGTCAGGCAAACAAATTACCGCTTCGGTGTTGTTGCATAAAGTAACTAACTTGAACACTAAACACCCTAGTCAACAATGGTTCTTTGACCAAGTGCTGCGAAATGGGCTGCGATTGTATCTTGACACCACAGCACCACCTTATATGTTGAACAACACGCCTGCAAGTGATGTCGTAGCCGATACCGCTTATTGGCACAAATGTGTTGCCGTAGTGCAGTTTAACTTACAGGCTGCTGCCGACAGTGAGCACCTTGATGTGACGCTGTGCAAAATAGCCTTGTTGCATACTGCTGCCGCTCAGATTTCGTTAGGATTGCTTCGAGTGTTTTTGGGGTATACTCCGAACGAATTTGGATTGAAGTACTTGTTACAACTGTGTGGTCATTTTACTGCACTACCTGAGCAAGTATTTTGCCAACACACTCCAGAGGCTGCAAAACGCTACAAGATGCTTTGTGCGCCATCAAGGATGCTGTATCATTGGACGCGGCTTGATGCTTCTGAACAGGACTTTCTTTGTTTGCTAGATGCTTGTAGCGTGTTCTTGCGATTGGCTACTGAATTGGTAACACCAGAATTACTACGATTGGAAACTATATTCACTAAATCTATACGTCATGAATAATCAAATTACACATTTGCCATCGGCTTTGCGCGAAATGGCAGTTCAACACTTTGTACTGCTTGAATCTAAAAACTTAGCTAAAAAGCGCGATTCCTTACCACTGAACCTTTCGGGTTATTCGGATGTGATGTTTCTTGTTGCTGATCTTGTTAAGGTCTGTATGCTAGCTTTGGAAGGCGAAACTAGTTGTACCCGTATACCCGAGCCAATGGTTAACATTAGTGGTGTACTTGGGATAGTACTTGACCTGATACCGTATGAGGAAGCGGATTTGTTGGATAAGATTCGTGAATTAGTATTGCAACCAGAAGGAATGCAGGATGAAGAGGAGGGTTTTATTTTGGAGAATATTTTTTTGACGATGCCGAGGGTGTTGAGGGAAGAATTAGGAATTGAGAATTAGGAATTGAGAATTAGGAATTAGTAATGGTTTTGAGGGACTGAGGTGCTGAGGTGCTGAGGTTCTGAGGTTGTGGGCTTCTCGATACAATTTTGCTGCATTGCATTTCGCAAAATCACTCGAAGTGACGGATGGCAATTAACAATTGATAATTAATAATTGATAATTTTTTTGGGCTTCTCGATACAATTTTGCTGCATTGTATTGCGTAAAATTACTTGAAGTGACGTAGGTGTGAATTAACAATTGATAATTTTTTGGGCTTCTCGATACAATTTTGCTGCATTGTATTGCGTAAAATTACTGGAAATGACCTTTTTAATGTGTGTTTTGACTTAAGCAAGAGGTGAAAGGAGGAAAGTTAATTAGGAATGTTTCTTTACTTTTTTAACTCATTGGTGTTTATTTTTTAATTGTATTCGTTGAATCTTCGATTTGTTTGATCAAAAAAGTAACAAAAAAATCAAGCCTGCCCATAAAAATCTCAAAAACTACTTTGTAGCGACGTTCCGCGCCCCAAGCCGTTCGCCTTGCAGGCTCAACTCGTGGAGCGCTGCCACTTTACTACGGCATTGTTTTTTACGATTTTTCTAGGATGGCGGAGTGAATTGGGAATTATGAGTTTTTTGCTTCTCGATAGAATTTTGCTGCATTGCATTGCGTAAAAGCACTCGAAGTGACGGTGGTGCGAGGTGCTGAGGGACTTAGACAATAAGTGTTTTAGTTTTTTGATATGAACTTAGGTTTAAATTTCTCCTTAAGTTAGAGTATCTTTTTTTGAAAAAATGGAGTGATTTTGCATTTAAGCAACTTTACAATTTAAACATAGAATTGCGATAGAATTGGATTCTAATTTTGCAATCAAAATTAAGATTATTACATGAAAAACATTTTATTCTTTGCTTTTATAATTATATCATTACAAGCAAATTCTCAAATTAAAATTTTATTTGATGCTACCAAAGCCGAAAGTGCTGGAAATGCTGATTGGGTTATCGATTCAGATGCTCATAATTTAGGTTTTCCTGCAGGACCTGCAGTAGTGGGAGCTGGAAATGAAGCCAATCCACAAAGAATTCCAACACCTTTACAATCTGCTATTACGGCATCAACTTTGGAAACGTATTGGAATGGCGGTTTATCTAATTGGGGCATCGATTGTGTTAAGCAAGGTTATGTTGTTGAAAGTTTGCCTTATAATGGACAAATTACTTATGGGGTATCGTCAAATTTGCAAGATTTGAGTAATTATAAAGTATTTGTAATTGATGAGCCCAATATTTTATTTACCAGTGCTGAAAAGGCTGCCATTATCACTTTTGTACAAAATGGAGGTGGTTTGTGTATTATTTCTGACCATACTATTTCTGACCGGAATAATGATGGTACTGATTCGCCACAAGTTTTAAATGATTTATTGAGTAATAATACTATTCAAAATAATCCATTTGGGTTTGCTTTTGATTATGTTGATATATCACAAACATCAACAAATATAGCCAACTTACCAACCAATTCTATACTGCATGGCACAGCCGGGTCTGTTTCTGAAGTTAAATGGTCGAATGGCACTACATTAACTTTGAATCCTGCTCAAAATAGTTCTGTAACTGGCTTAGTGTACAAAACAGGTGCAAGCACAGTTGGAACGGTAAATGCTTTGTGTGCTTCTGCTACCTACCAAAATGGGAAAGTAGTTGCCATTGGAGATAGTTCTATTGCCGATGATGGAACAGGTGACAGTGGCGATACACTATACAATGGTTACACACTTGACGCAAATGGAAATCATCAAAAATTATTGATGAATGCTATTATTTGGTTAGCCTCTGCAAGCTCTTTAAGTAGCGAAGATTCAAGTTCGATGGATATTAAATTCACTATTGCTCCTAACCCTATACAAAATAATGAGCTTAAGTTTACTTATTTGAATTTAGATACTGACCCAACACAATTTGTTATTTATGATTCATTAGGGCGAACTTTTAAGCAAATGGAATTATCAACTGATGAAATTAATTTGGGTTCTGTTCCTATGCCTGATTTGAAATCGGGTGTTTACTTTTGTAGACTTATTACATCGGATAAATCTAAAATTTTACGTTTTGTAGTACAATAAATACTTTGGTTGGGATAAATGTAAATACATTTTAGTAGTAACTTTACCACATGATGAAACTATTACTAATTGAAGATGAGCCAGAATTACAAAAAAGTATGAAGCAATACTTTGAAATGGAAGGTAATGTGGTAGAAATTGCATCTGATTATAGCAAAGGTCAACAAAAAATTGACCTCTACGACTACGATTGCATTTTAGTCGATATTACCTTACCGAATGGTTCTGGGTTGGATTTAATTAAAGAGATAAAACACAAGAAATCAAAAGCTGGAGTTATTATTATTTCTGCAAAAAATTCTTTAGATGATAAAATTTATGGATTAGATCTTGGTGCTGATGATTATTTATCCAAGCCATTTCATTTGTCAGAACTCAATTCCCGAATTAAGGCACTTGTGAGACGTAAGAGTTTTGATGGTAATGTAGAAATTATTGTAAATGAAATTAAAATTCTTCCAGTTGAAAGAAGTGTATTTGTATTGGATACGCCTGTTGTATTAACTTCTAAAGAATATGATTTGTTGCTGTATTTTATTGCCAATAAAAATCGTGTAGTCAGTAAAAATGCCTTGGCAGAACATCTTTGGGGTGACCATGCCGACAGGTTGGATAACTTTGATTTTATATATAATCATGTTAAAAATCTACGAAAAAAATTGTTAGAAAAGAATTGTGAAGATTACTTGCAGACCATTTATGGGATAGGGTATAATTTTAAAACTAACGAATGAAATTACTAGCTAAAACCAGTCTGTATTATTTACTGTTGAGTATACCAATACTATTATTGTCGGGATTTGTATGCTATTATGTTATTACAAAAGAAGTTAAAGATAGTACTGATGAATTGTTGTTTAATCGTAAAACACAGATTGAACAGTATCTAAAAAATAATGATACTACTGCCATACATTTTGTAGTTACTAGTGGTGAGGCTCAGATAAAATTTGTTCCAAATTTGAAGTCACAATCTTTGGCTAAAGCAGTTTTTTCAGATACTCTTATTCTGGATAAAGCTGAAAACGAAATGGCACCTTATCGAATGATTACCGCTATTGTTCCCATTAGAAAAGGAAATTATGAAATTAGAATTTGCCGCAGTACTTTAGAGTTTGATGAGCTTATTGCGGGTATCTTTTATATACTTGTTTTTATATTATTTTTCCTTTTTCTGATTTCATTGCTTATTAACTTTTGGGTTTCAAAAACTTTGTGGAAACCATTTTATAATACTGTAAGCTCAGTAAAGGAATTTCGAGCCAGTGATAATGAATTGCCTAACTTTGAAAAAACAACCATTAAGGAATTTGCTGTTCTAAACCATTCTCTTACTATTATGATGCAGAAAATGATGTCCGATTATAATAGTCAAAAACGATTTTCTGAAAATGCTTCTCATGAAATTCAAACTCCTTTAGCGGTTATAAAATCTAAGGTTGATTTACTTATTCAGTCGGATAATTTGAAAGATTATGAAATGAAGCTTATTGCAGGAATAGATGATGCTTGCTCTAAATTGATAAGCTTGAATAAATCGCTGTTATTATTAACTAAAATTGAGAACAGGCAATTCAAAACTGCCGAAAAGGTATCAATTGAAAAAATTGTTGAGCATTCATTGCATTTTTTTGAAGAGCACATTAAAGCTAATAAAATAATTATATTCAAAAATATTGAAGACGATTTCTTACCTACCATGAATCCTGATTTATGTTTAATATTAATTAACAATTTATTGCAAAATGCTATTAGGCATAATATAGAAGAAGGAAGTATTGTAATTTTTATTAATGCGACAAGCTTTACTATACATAACACTGGAAAAAAAGAGCCTTTGAATACGTCATTACTTTTTAAACGTTTTCAAAAAGCCTCTAGATCATCTTTATCCATTGGTTTGGGTTTAGCCATTGCAAAAGAAATTACTGAAGTAAGTGACTTATGGTTAACTTATGATTTCATAGCCGAAAAACATAGTTTTACTTTGTCGACTAATAAATAACGGAATTGCTATAGTATTTCTACAGAAAGAAAATAGATTTGAGAATTAAGTTTGTAGTGTATAATAATTTATTACTAATAACTAATACGTAAAATTATGAAAAAAGTACTAATGATTTTGGCAATTGTATTTATAAGCAGTTGTTCATTTGCAAAAACTCCCCCAAAAGCTGTAAGCGATGCATTTATGAAAAAATTTCCAACAGCTACTAAAGTTAGTTGGGGTAAGGAAGGACCAAAAGAATGGGAAGCTGATTTCACATTTAAAGGCGAAAAAATTTCTGCAAATTTTAGTGAAGATGGCACTTGGTTAGAGACTGAACAAGAAATTAAAGTATCAAGTTTGCCTGAAGCTGTTTTAACACAAGTAAAAAAGAACTATTCAGACTGGAAAGTAGTTGAAGCTGATAAAACGGATACTGCTAAAAACGGAACTATTTATGAAGTTGATCTTAAAAAAGGACTGAAAACTAAGAGTCTCGCGTTCAAAGCTGATGGAACGACAGTAAAAGAATAGATTGAAGCTCTAAAATCTAAAAAAGAGAACTTTTATTAAATTATCTTAATAATCATTTTTAATGAGCAATACTAAAAATCTAATTTTTCTATTCTTAATGCTTCCCTTTTATTCAATTAATGCGCAGGAATTGTCTAAAAAAGATAGTGTAAGTAATACTAATTTAAAGTTTAAATATAAAGAGTTAATTATTCCAACGGCCTTAATAAGCTATGGCGTTATTGGTTTAATGAGTGATGACTTAAAAGATTTTAACTTAGGAATACGAAATGAAGTTACTGACGACATTGATCGTAAAATTACTATTGATGATTATTCACAATACGCTCCTGCCTTATCTGTTTATGCTTTGAATTTATGTGGTATTGAAGGCAAAAATAATTTGCGTGACAGAAGTATTATTCTAGGAACATCCTATCTATTAATGTCGGGCACCGTTATGAGTTTAAAAACTTTAACCAAAATAGAACGACCAGATGGCAGTGGATTTAATTCTTTTCCCTCTGGACATACGGCAACTGCTTTTGCAGGAGCCGAATTTTTGTGGCAGGAGTATAAAGATGTTTCGGTTTGGTATGGGATATCAGGTTATTTGGTGGCAACAGGAACTGGTTTTTTTAGAATTTATAATAATAAACACTGGTTAACAGACGTAGCTACTGGTGCAGGTATTGGAATTTTGAGTACCAAAATAGCTTATTGGATTTTCCCATATGTTGACACGCATATTTTTAAATCCAAAAAGAATATTAGTTCTGGAATGGTAGCCCCTTTTTATAACGGTAAGCAAATGGGGATTGGAATGATTTTAAATTTAAAATAAATTGTTGTCAGCTATATAATTCAAAAATTCACTTAGAAAAAAATAATGTTATGAAAAAAATTTTCTCCATACTATTAGTAGGCTTTTGTTTGACAAGTGTGGTTAGCCAAACTTATAAAGTTTCCAAAAAAATTACTATACCTGGCGATGAAGGTTGGGATTACCTTGCAGTAGATGAAATTAACCAGCATCTGTTTGTCTCACATGGAAATGTTGTAAATGTGGTTGATTTGAAGACAGATAAAATTATTTCTACTATTTTAGACACTAAAGGAGTACATGGAATAGCTATTGCAAATGATTTAAATAAAGCGTTTATAACTGACGGTAAAGACAATGCTGTAACTATTATTAACTTAACTACTTTTGAGTTATTAGAAAAAGTTACTATTGAAGGTCAAAAGCCGGATGCTGTTTTGTATGATCAATTTTCTCATAAAGTGTTTACCTACAATGCTAAGAGTAGTGATGCTACGGTGTTAGATGCCATTACTAATAAAGTTTTAAAAACAATTGCTTTAGGTGGTAAGCCAGAATTTTCAGTGACCAATACCAAAGGACTGATTTATGTTAATATTGAAGATAAGAATGAAATTAAAACCATTGATGCTAAGACACTTGAAGTAATAGCAACTTGGAGTATCTCACCAGGTGACGAACCATCTGGGTTGGCTATCGATTTGCAAACGAATCGATTGTTTTCAGTCTGTGGTAATAATTTAATGATAGTTGTTGATGCTACAAACGGCAGTATAATTAAAACATTACCTATTGGTGATGGTTGCGATGGTGTAGCCTTTGATTCTGATAAAAAATTAGCTTTTAGTTCAAATGGAATAGGAACGATAACAGTTGTCAAAGAAAATTCGGCTTCTGACTTCTCGGTTTTGCAAACCGTTACTACTCAAAAAGGAGCTCGAACTATAGCTTTAAATAAAACAACACATCAATTGTATTTATCAACCGCTGAGTTTGGAGCAAAACCAGAACCAACTGCAGAAAATCCAAAACCACGACCGGGATTAGTCCCTAATTCATTTACGGTATTATTAGTTGCGGATGTTAAGTAAGAAATACATTTTTTAGCCTAATTTTTAGCATGAAAAAGATTATTTTTTTTGTTTTGGTTATGTTTGGAGTTCGGTCTTTTTCGCAAGAGAAAGACCTACTCTTTTATCTGGATAAAGCAAAATCTAATTCCCCATTGCTTATTGACTTAGCCAATCAAATTAAATCAAACACATTGGATAGTTTGCTCAATAGGGCGTTATACAAACCTCAAGTGAATGGCAGTTTGAATGCTAATTTTTCACCCACTTTGAACGGATTTGGCTATGATAGTGCTATAACTAATGGTCAATCGGTTGCCGGATTGGTTGGTGTAAGCAAAAGAATCATTGGGAAAAATCAGATTCATTCGCAATCGGAAAGTTACCAATTGATACAAAACGCTTTAGCTTTGAATTCAAAAATTGCGGTAAAGGATTTGAATAGGGTTGTAATCTCGCAATATATCACTGCGTCTGGAAGTGCCGAACAAGTTGAGTACAACAAAAAAATGAGCTCTTTGCTTAAAGATGAAGCTGTGATTTTAAAAAAACTAACTCAAAATTCTATTTACAAACAGACCGATTATTTAATTTTCCTTTCTACTTTGAAACAACAAGAGTTGTTAGTCTTACAGCTTCAACAACAATATCAGAATGATTTGGGTTTGCTCCATTATCTTTGTGGGGTGGTTGATACCACTTATGTAAAATTAAAGAAGCCTGATGTTTCTTTGATAACTATTCGACAATCTGATAAAAGTATTTTCGTAAGGCAATTTGAGGTTGATAGTTTGAAGCTATTAAATCAAAATAAGCTTATTGATAATCGGTATAAACCGTCACTGAATTTACTCGGTGATGCAGGATATTTATCTAGTTTTTATAGTCAAGGGTATAGGAATTTTGGTTTTAGTTTGGGTTTAGGGCTTTCCATTCCAATTTATGATGGCAACCAAAGGGATTTATTGCATCAAAAAAATCAAGTTGCCATGGCTACTACTTTAGCATATAAAACTAATTTCACTAGGCAATATAATCAACAATTGCTGTTGTTGCAGCAGAAATTGGAGCAAGTTAGTCAGGTTGAAAACCAATTACAATTGCAATTGCAAGTAAGTGATGCACTTATTGAAGCCGATAAAAAATTACTGCTTACTGGAGATGCTCAAATTACAGATTTTGTCATTGCCATAGGGAATATAATTTTGATTAACAACACTATTTCTCAAAATAAAGTCGCTAAACTCCAAATTATTAATGATCTTAATTATTGGACTACTAATAACTAAATAGTATGAAAAAATGCGTTCTATTTAATACCGTAATGCTACTATTTTTAGTCGCTTGTAAAAAAACGGAAGTGCCTGAAAAGGATATTGATTCTAGCGTTCCTGTAACACTCACAACCATCAATACCAATGGATTGGAAGACTATATTGAGCTAAATGGAACTGCCACTTATTTAGTTAAAAATGTCATTAAAGCCAATGCCACTGGATATTTGAATTCGGTTACTGTTGCCATTAATGATTATGTTACCAATGGCAAGGAATTATTTTCAATAAAAACTAGAGAGGCTAAAGTCTTGGGTAATACTATTAACAAAATTGACCCAACTCTAAATTTTGGTGGCGCTATTAAAGTGCGTTCCAATATCAATGGCATCGTAACCTCTATCAATGTGCAACAAGGTGATTACGTTCAAGATGGCGATCCTTTGGTGACTATTAATGATGCTAAAAGTTTTGGAATTTTACTTAGTTTGCCTTACGAACTTAAAAAGTATGTTGCTGTTGGTCAAAAGTTTCCAATTACTTTGCCTGATGGTACTGCTAGAACCGGTACTGTTCAAAAGTTTATGCCAACCGTTGATGCTGTCTCTCAAACCCAAAATGTAGTTTTAAAAATTGATGGCAATCAAGATATTCCAGAGAATTTAATTGTGAAAGTGAAGATTAATAAATCATCCAACACTCACAGTATTTCGTTACCAAAAGCTGCCGTTTTAAGTGATGAAACCGAATCTCATTTTTGGATTATGAAACTGATTAATGCCAATACTGCTGTAAAGATTCCAATTCAAAAAGGAATTGAAACCGAAACTAAAATAGAAATTCTTTCGCCTGTATTAACTTATAAAGATCAAGTTTTATTGACCGGAAATTATGGCGTAAATGATACTATTAAAGTGAAAGTAATTAAAAATTAAAGCGCATGAATACTTTTTTTGTAAAGCATAAAAATGGTTTAAGCACGATAATTTTCCTGATTATTTTGGGTGGCATTTTTACGTATTCTAATATGCAAACGAGTTTGTTTCCAGAAATTACGTTTCCGAAAATAAAAATCATTGCTGATGCTGGACAACAGCCTATTGATAAAATGATGATTACTGTTACCAAACCACTTGAAAATGCGATTAAAAAAGTACAAGATTTAAAAACCGTGCGAAGTACTACTAGCAGAGGAAGTTGTGAAATATCTGCTTTTATGGATTGGAAATCGGATATTGATTTGAGTAAAACACGTATCGAAGAGCAGATTAATCAAATTCAGAGCAGTCTTCCGCTTGGTACCCAAATTACCGTTGAGAAAATGAATCCGTCTATTCTACCCGTAATCGGATATGCTATGGAAGGAAAAGGAAAATCGGCATTAGAATTAAAAAAGATTGCTAATTACACCATAAAACCGTTTCTCTCTCAAATTGATGGTGTTTCTGAAATTAGGATTATTGGCGGTAAAGAAAAAGAGTACTGGTTGTCGTTGAATTTTAATAAAATGACTGCTCTTGGCATTACTCCCGATGCTGTTTCGCAAGTATTAAGCCAGACTAATTTTATAAAATCTAATGGTTATTTATCGGATTATCGTTATCTGTATTTAACCATTACCGATGCACAAGTTGATCAAAAAGAAGAACTTGAAAATCTTGTAATTCTAAATAACGGAAAAGGAATTGTTACTCTTAAAGATATTTCGGAGGTTGAAATTAAAGAGGCAAAAGAATACATAAAAGTCAATGCTAATGGAAAAGAAAGCATTTTAATTGCGGTTATTAAACAACCCAATTCCAACTTGATTTCCATTTCGGATGCTATGAGTGACAAGTTGGTTGCTTTAAAAAAAATCATACCCCAAGACGTCACTATCAAACCGTATTATGAGCAAGCCAGTTTTGTAAATGACGCCGTAAAAAGTGTTACCGACAGTTTATTAATTGGATTGCTTTTAGCCATAATTGTAGCGGTTCTGTTTTTAAAATCGTTCAAAGCAAGTGCTACAATCTTGATTGTAATTCCAGTTACTTTGGGGCTCACGCTAATTATTTTATACTTAACTGGCGCTACTTTTAATATTATGACTTTGGGTGCTATTGCCGCGGCTTTAGGATTGATTATTGATGATGCCATTGTTGTTGTGGAGCAAATTCATAGAACCCACGAAGAACACCCAAGCGAACCCACCGTTTCGTTATTGCAAAAAGCCATTCATTATTTATTTCCTGCCATGTTGGGATCTTCGGTTAGTACGATTGTGATTTTTATTCCTTTTGTATTGATGAGTGGTGTTGCTGGAGCCTATTTTAAAGTGCTTACCGACACTATGATTATTACTTTAGTTTGTTCGTTTTTTGTAACCTGGTTATTGCTTCCAGTGGTTTATTTGTTACTTACTAAAAAAGAAAATAGTTATACCTTAGGAAAAGAAACTAAGGTACATGATGTACCAACGCAAAAATGGGTGTCTTTTTTTATAGAAAAACCTATGTTGAGTATCTCATTTTGTATTTTACTACTACTTTCAATTTTTATAATAGTTCCCAATTTAGAAACTGGTTTTTTACCCGAAATGGATGAAGGTAGCATCGTTCTAGATTATGAGAGCCCACCCGGTACATCATTAGAAGAAACTGACAGAATGCTTAAAGAAGTAGAGAAAATAATCATAAGTATCCCTGAGGTTGAGGCTTACAGTAGAAGGACAGGAACTCAAATGGGATTTTTTATTACTGAACCTAATCGCGGAGATTATTTAATTCAATTAAAAAAGAACAGAAGCAAAACTAGTAATGCTGTTATCGATGAAATTCGCACTAGAGTAGAAGCCACACAACCTGCTTTGCGTATTGATTTTGGACAAGTGATTGGCGATATGCTCGGCGACTTAATGAGTTCGGTTTCTCCAATTGAGGTGAAAGTTTATGGTGGTAATCAAATGATTTTGCAAAAGACAGCCAAACAAGTTGCAGCCATTGTCGAAAAAGTAAAAGGTACCGCCGATGTTTTTGATGGCATTGTTTTAGCTGGACCTGCCATTAGTATAGAACCGAATTATAAACAATTAGCACAATACGGAATTACACCAAGCAACTTGCAGTTTCAATTGCAAACGGCACTCGAAGGCAATGTTGTGGGAGGTTTATTGGAAAACGAACGTATTATCCCCATTCGATTACTTTATGCCAACGGACAGAAACGAAGTTTGGAAGATATTAAGCAACTTAAACTTTTTTTACCGAGCGGACAATCAGTACCCATAAGTAATTTGGTTACTATAAGCGTTCAAAAAGGAATCGCCGAAATTCAACGAGAAAACCTTCAAATGATGAGTGTCATTACAGGACGATTGGACAATCGAGATTTGGGTAGTGTAATGCAAGAAATTCAAAATAAAGTAACTGCTGAAGTGCATCTTCCCTCAGGATATTATATTGAATATGGCGGTGCCTATAAAGACCAACAGCAATCTTTTAGAGAATTATTATTGATTTTGATTACTTCGTCGTTATTGGTTTTTGGAGTCATTTTATTTCTTTTTAAAGATTTTAGAGTAGCATTAGTGATTCTTTTGATCTCTGTTTTAGGAATAGCTGGTAGTTATTTATTACTATTTCTAACCGGAACGCCATTAAATGTTGGTAGCTATACAGGAATCATTATGATTGTAGGAATCATTGCGGAAAATGCTATTTTTACTTTTCTTCAATTTAGAGAAACTTTCAAATTGACACGTAATGTAAATGAATCCCTCATTTATTCTATTTCAACCCGATTGCGACCTAAACTAATGACCGCTATAGGTGCCATAATTGCACTTTTACCTTTAGCTATTGGTATTGGTACTGGCTCTGAATTGCATCAGCCTTTGGCTATTGCTGTTATTGGGGGTTTTATTATAGCACTACCTTTATTATTGATAGTGTTTCCAAGCCTGCTATGTTTGGTGTATAAAAATGAAAAGTATTTTAAGCATTTACTATAGTTAATTATGCCATTTTATTTAAGTTTTTTAAATGTTGATACAAGTCAGACAGTGTATGAGTTATTAGATTTCCAAAAGACTATAGTGTTTGGTATTGGTAAGGATGAAGACTAAAGCTATTTCAATAACTGTTAGGAGCGATAGAAAGCATTGTTTTTGAAGACAAACTTAATGGAGTGAGAAGGTGTTTGGTTTGTTACTTTTTTAAAATTGAATTCTTTATATGTTTTAAAAGTATCTTTGTAAAAATTTGACATTATGTTTTCTACGAAATCTTTACTCGTTGGGTTATTTTTATTGTGCTTTGCCATTTCTAGTTCTGGACAAACTACGGTCAAGGAAGGCGATTATACGATTTATTATCAAGGTTCTACAGTAACAGTTTCCTTTGATAAGGCTGTTTCAATTGATGCCTCTGATGCCTTTACTGGAAAAGACATTAGCATTCATGCTACGGATTTGAATCGCTATGTTTTGGAGGATGTAACGCCAGCTGCAATTATCAAGCTACACTATCAGTATTTGGATGGGAAGGCGACTGTTTTCAAAACTAGTTATATTGCTACTGCTTCTTTATCTACAGGAACTATCAATGTGTATTTTAATCATCCTGTGAATACTGCTTTTGCGCAAACCCAGAATGCGGTTAATTTAGGCAACACACTTGATGATATGTTGATTAGTTATATTAACGCTTGTACTACGACCCTTGATATTGCTATTTATAATTCGGATTCACCCAGTGGAACTACTGGTATTGCTGGCGCTATTAATGCGGCTTACAATCGTGGTGTGCAAGTGCGAGTTATATATGATGGCAGTACGAGTAGCGCTATGATTCCTTTGTTGAACTCGGGTATTCCCACTTTGGCAAGTCCAACCGGTGTTAATTATGGTATTATGCACAACAAGTTTGTGGTTTTTGATGCTGCTGTGAGTGATGCCAATATCCCTGTTGTTTGGACAGGATCGACTAATTGGACGGTGGCACAAATAGATGGACCAGATAAAAACAGTGCCATTGTAATTCAAGACCAGGCATTGGCTTTAGGATATAAAATTGAATTTGAAGAAATGTGGGGTTCTAACACCTTAACACCTAATGCTACTTTGTCTAAGTTTGGTCCGTTTAAGACGGATAATACCCCTCACAGTTATGTGATAGGAGGTAAGGTGGTGAACAGCTATTTTAGTCCTAGTGATGGTGCGAATTCTAAAATTATCACGGCTATAAATTCGGCCAATAGTGATGTTTCTGTTGCCACAATGTTGATTACAAGGAGTGATATTAGTACGGCTTTAATCAACAAATTTAATAGTGGAGTAACCAACGTAAATATTGTTTTGGACAGTCAGAACCCGGCTAGTAATCAGTTGAGCACTTTGCAGAGTGGATTGGGCACTAATCATGTTGTTTCGTATACGGGTAGTGGTATTATGCACCATAAGTTTATGGTGGTTGATAATTTTAATAGTGCTTCGGATCCTCAAGTATTGGTAGGTTCTCACAATTGGAGCACCTCGGCTGAGACGAAGAATGATGAGAATATGTTGATTGTACATGATGCCAATATTGCGAATCAGTATTACCAAGCGTTTGCGTATTTGTTTCAATTGGCAGGAGGTACTTTGAGTACTACTTCGACTACCTTAAATCGGGATGATTTGGTTTTGTATCCGAATCCGACCACAGGCTTGGTGTATTTTAGTAGTAGAGAATCATCTGAACTTGAAGGTAGCACTATTAGTGTGTATGATGTTTTGGGAACTCGAATTCTAGAAAAGCATAGTGATCATTTGACTACTGAAGTTGTTGATTTGAGTGGACAGGCAAGTGGCGTATATTTAGTTCGGGTTTCTGTTGGTGGGAAGGAAGGTTTTTATAAGGTGGTGAGGTTCTAAGGTGTAAAGGTAGTGAGGTACTTAGAATTTATAGGCTTCTCGATACTATTTTGCTGCATTGTATTTCGTAAAATTACTCGAAGTGACGGTTGGCAGTTGGAAGGTTTTTAGTGGTTTAGCTCGTCTAGTTCGTTGTTGAGGTTTGTGCGGGTTTGGATTTCGTATTTGTTTTTGAACGCATCGGTTTTGATAGTGGTTTTTAACTCTTCTGAAAAGTTGAATAAAATGACTTGGCTTCCTTTGAAAGGGTTGTAGGATGGTTGGTAATTAAGGTAGTTTTTATTGTGTAGTTCGCGTAAGCATTTGTGATAGGTGGCTTTGGAGCTTATTTTACTAATGCTCATTACTTCATCACGATTGATGCTGATTGGATTTTTGAAACGGTTGCAGTTCCAGAATTGGAACAATGCAATGTATAAACTAACATGTGTTGGGTTTAGTGATTTATCAGTAGCTACTTTTTCGAAGAAGCCAGTGAGGTGTTTTATATAATTCATATTTGTATTATTATATTTTCTTTTGGCTTGACCCAAAAGAAACAAAAGGTCTAGACTAGAGTTCTCATCGGTCAAATTAATTCTTGAAGTCTAAATGAAAAGAACTACTCATCATTATTTTATTGTTTTTTTAAAGGAATTCGTGAATCTTCGATTTCGCTTCGCTCAAACAGCTTTTCATTTCACAACTTCTTCGAATATTTGACACTCGATTCCGAACTCCAAAGTCGTCTTCTCTATAATTAGATTTTTTATTGCTTTAAAATTGTTTGCTTTGCGGTGACTTTGTTGGCGGATAGGAGTTTGTCTATTTCGGTATTATGGTAATAGCGGATGTCTCCTGTTTTGTTGTAGGATAATGTATTGTTCAAGGTCTTGCTTGGTAATAATTTTGATAGCCATAACGAATGTTTTTAGGTTGTTATGCTGCAAAATTCTAGGTATTGATTTGTATTATATCCCAAGTCCTTCCCAAGTTGGGAGTGAAAAAAAGAAGGTTTATTTTGGATTGGTTGCGTTTATTGACTTTTAGAAGATGATTTGTAATTATAATAGTTCTTTTACTTTTTGTAGCTCACAGGTTTACTATTTGAAACTAGTGTTCGCTGAATCTTCGATTTCTTGACACAAAAAGTAACAAAAAGGTCAAGGCTGAGAATCTTCAGCGGTCAATTACAATTTTAAATTTGCTTCGCACCGTTCGGATCCACCTCGGGTCTAAAAGAAAAGAAGTGTTTATGAGTTTAAATTATTTTAAAGTGGTATTCACGAATCTTCGATTTCGCCTTGGCTCAGACTGCTTTTCTTTTAAGGATTTATCAATTGATTGACTCTCGCTTGCAGATTCAAATGCCATGGAAAGAGTAAGTGTTTATTTTATTTTACACTGTTGTGCTTTGTAAAAATTACTTATTGCAGGTGTTGGGAATGAAAAGAAGATAATTTATTTTAGAGTGGTTGCGTTTATTGATTTTTGGGAGATGATTTGTAATAATATTAGTTCTTTTACTTTTTGTAGCTCACAGGTTTACTATTTGAAACTAGTGTTCGCTGAATCTTCGATTTCTTAACATAAAAAGCAACAAAAAAGTCAAGCCTGAATATCTTTTACGTAACATCTACGTCAGGTTTGTTTTATCGCGACCCCAGCCGCTGATGGTGCACACTCATCATGAAAGTCACTTACTAAGGTTGCTTCTTTGGGTAACTTTTATTTGGTTTTTTGTAAGTAATTCAACTGTTGACAAAAAATAAGTTTAGATGTCAAAATCCGTATTTACACGGATTGTTTGGTTTTATTTAGACTCGTATGTTTACCACTTGAATTTAATGATTTTTGCACTTTAGGTGTAATATAGTCCCTATGAACCCGTTTTGTTTTGTGAAAAATGTAATTGCATAGTGATTTTTTTTGACATGAGCATTAGGGTTTTTCCTAGAATTCATTAGGAGTTTTCCTAGTGAAAATATTTTTTTGCTTAAAATCAAATCAATATATTTGAGAAAAATAAAAAACACGTAAAACTACGGGTATGGGAAAAAACTGATTGTATTAGATTTGAAAATTAATTAAAAAGGTACACTTTTAACTTGCCTGTTACTCTTTTAAATCCTACTAAATTTGAATAAATTGAAAAACATTTTAAAGCATGAACCGTATTTGTTTTTTAAAATAAAATTAAAGTTGAAATAACATTATTGCTCTTTGAATATCCTAATATTATAAAATATAACATAACCCTTTTTTTTAACCATGAAGCACAGTCTCACCCAACTTAGTTTATTGATGGCTCTTAGCATCAGTACTCCTAAGCTATTTTCCCAAAAAGTACAATGGGAAAAAAGCTATGGCGGTAAGCATTCCGATTATTTAATGGATGCCAAGCCCACTCCCGATTATGGATTTATTTTAGCAGGGAGTTCGCTGTCTAAAAAGACAGGAAACAAAACTGAAGGAAACAACGGCGATTTGGATTATTGGATTTGGAAGATGAAAGAAAATGGTGATTTGGACTGGCAAAAGAATTTTGGTGGTTCGGGTAGTGATTTTTTGCAAAGTATTGCCCTTACGAAAGACGCAGGCTACATTTTAGCAGGAACCTCGAGTTCTAATAAAGGGTTTAATAAAGAAGCAGATTCAAAAGGTGGTGAAGATTTTTGGATCATTAAACTTACAGCCACAGGATCTCAAGAATGGCAAAAAACCATAGGTGGTAGTGGACAAGATAAATTGCAAAGCATTTTGCAAACAACGGATGGAGGCTATTTGTTAGCAGGCTCTAGTAGTTCGGAACCTGTTGAAAAAAAGATCACAACAACTGATGAAAAAACAGCAAAGAGCTATGGTAATTTAGATTATTGGGTAGTAAAAATAGACTCTAAAGGGAAAATTGAATGGCAAGAAACTTATGGCGGACTGTATAGTGACGAACTACGCAGTGTAGCACAAACCAAAGACGGTGGTTACATTTTAGGCGGCTATTCTAACTCTCCAGAATCAGGGACTAAAACGGAAAACAATAAAGGTATTGGTGATTATTGGGTGGTGAAAATAGATAAAAAAGGAATTGTTGAATGGCAAAAAACCATTGGTGGTGATCAAGACGACCAATTGTATGTAGTGTATCAAACCTATGATAAAGGCTATGTATTGGGTGGTAACTCCAATTCACAAACCAGCAATGAGAAAAGCAAGAGTAATGAAAATGGTACTGATTTTTGGGTAGTAAAACTCGATGAAAATGGTAAAATGCTTTGGCAACAAACGTATAATTTTGGAAAGGTTGATGTGCTGACTTCTTTGGTAGAAAATGAAGACCATACGTTGTTACTAGGAGGATTTGCTCAAGGCGAAATGAGTGCCAAAGCAAAAGGCAAAAGCTCCAAAGTAGCTCCAAAAATGAAAAAAGGCACCGATGATTTTATTGCGCTAAAAGTCAGTGAAACTGGCGAAGAGCTTTGGAGTAAAATAGTGGGTAGTGACGGTGTCGATATTTTAAAGAAAGTGATTGAGACTAGAGATGGAGGGTATTTAATGACAGGAACTTCCAATGCAAAAGCCTCAAGAGATAAAAATAGCGCCATAGGACAAAATGATTTCTGGGTGGTTAAACTC
>Ga0208884_100124_pt1 | contig 61461 bp, 39 predicted proteins | sample LakWasMet68_HOW9_2_FD_183898 | JGI IMG/M metagenome (GOLD analysis project Ga0208884, IMG submission 183898) | Freshwater sediment methanotrophic microbial communities from Lake Washington under simulated oxygen tension - Sediment Metagenome... | ecosystem: Environmental > Aquatic > Freshwater >... | reverse complement strand
GCAGCCATTAACATCGGTTACCGTTACTGTATATGTATAAGTTCCTGTGGTTAGTGTTGCTGCTGGGAAGGTAACGGTTTGATTGTTTTGGTTTGTGTTGTCTACTCCATTACCTGTTGTCCATGTATAACTGGTAGCTGTTGTATTAGCCGTTAAGTTAACCGTTCCTGTCGTACAAGTGGTGTTTGGATTGGCTGTGGCTGTTACCGTTGGTAATTGGTTAACTGTAACATCAGTCGTTACTTCATTAATGGATAAACAACCGTCTGCACTTGTTCCAGTAATACTGTAAGTTTGATTAATTAATGGATTTACGGCAAAACTTGTTCCGGTTAAGTTTCCTGGATTAAGTGTATACGAAGTTGCACCTGAAGGAGTAATCGTGGTAGTGTTACCTGAACAGATTGTCGGATTTGAAACAGAAGCAATGGCAACTGTTGGAGTTGGATTTACGATAACAGTTGTCGTTGCTTCATTACTGCTTAAACAACCGCCTAAACTCGTACCTGTGATACTGTATGTTTGGTTGCTTGATGGACTTACTGTAAAAGTTATTCCTATTATATTTCCAGGATTAAGTGTATAAGTACTAGCACCAGAAGGTGTAATTGTGGTTATATTACCTGAACAAATAGTAGGATTAGATACAGACGCAATCGCAACGGTTGGTGTTGAATTTACTGTAATATTAGTAGTCGCTTCATTTCCACTTAAACATCCTTCTATACTTGTTCCAGTTATACTATACGTTTGATTACTTGTTGGACTAACAGTAAAACTAGTTCCTGTTAAATTCCCAGGATTAAGTGTATATGTGTTTGCTCCTGACGGTGTAATTGTTGTTGCATTACCTGAACAAATCGTTGGATTAGACACTGATGCGATTGCAACCGTTGGTGTTGGATTAACTGTAATATTAGTAGTCGCTTCATTTCCACTTAAACATCCTTCTATACTTGTTCCAGTTATACTATACGTTTGGTTGCTTGTTGGACTTAAAGTGAAACTTGTTCCCGTTATGTTTCCAGGATTAAGTGTATAGGTAATTGCACCAGACGGTGTAATCGTTGTTACATTACCTGAACAAATTGTAGGATTAGACACTGATGCAATTGCAACCGTTGGTGTTGGATTGACTGCAATACTAGTCGTTACCTGATTAGCACTTAAACAACCTGCAATACTTGTTCCAGTTATACTATACGTTTGATTACTTGTTGGACTAACGGTAAAACTAGTTCCTGTTATATTCCCAGGATTAAGTGTATATGTGTTTGCTCCCGACGGCGTAATCGTGGTAGTGTTACCTGAACAAATAGTAGGATTTGAAACAGAAGCAATCGCAACTGTTGGAGTTAGATTTACGATAACAGTTGTCGTTACTTCATTACCACTTAAGCAACCTTCTAAACTTGTTCCAGTTATACTGTATGTTTGGTTACTTGTTGGACTTAAAGTGAAACTTGTTCCTGTTATGTTTCCAGGATTAAGCGTATAGGTACTTGCACCAGACGGTGTAATCGTTGTTACATTACCTGAACAAATAGTAGGATTAGACACTGATGCAATAGCAACCGTTGGTGTTGGATTGACTATAATACTAGTCGCTGCTGGATTACCACTTAAACAACCTGCAATACTTGTACCAGTGATACTATAAGTTTGGTTACTTGTTGGACTTACAGTGAAACTTGTTCCTGTCATGTTTCCTGGATTAAGCGTATAAGTGCTAGCTCCTGATGGTGTAATCGTTGTTAGATTCCCTGAACAGATTGTTGGATTAGAAACTGACAATATAGAAACGGTTGGTGTCACATTAACAACAATATTTTGTGTAGCTATATTTGTACAACCTGTTAAAGCGTTAGTTCCAGTAACTGTATAAGTTGTATTACCTGTTGGACTAACTGATACAGTTGCCGTGGTGGCAGAACCAGCATTTGCACTCCAAGTATATGTGCTTGCAGAAACAGACCCAGATGAAGCGGTTAGCGTCGTTGAATTGCCAGAACAGATACTTGTGTTTGAAGCAGCAATCAATACTACTGGTAAAGGATTTACATTCACACTAAATGTTACATTACCATCGCATCCATTTCCTGCAGAACCTAACACCGTGTAGGTTGTATTACTTGTTGGGTTTAATGTATAATTTAATCCCGTCGTATTACCTGGCTGCAATGTATACGTATTGCCTCCAGTTGGAATAATGTTTAATATAGAGCCAATACATAAATTTTGAGATTGACCACCTGTAATTCCAATGTTCACAGATGATACAACCGAAACCGTTACTTGTGCTACAGAACTCGTACATGTATTAGCACCATACGATTGTGCAACTGTTACTGAATAATTTCCAGCATGAATTGCCGCTATAGCAGATGTTACTGTAGGTTGTGCTAAAGTGGATGTGAATGAATTTGGACCATTCCATTGTATGACTGTTCCTCCAGAAACAATAGGCATTACCAATGGATTGCCAGTACATAATGATAAATTATTAGTTGCAATATTGACTGTTGGAGTTGCGTTCACGGTAATAGTTGTGATTGCGTTATTTGCACTTAAACAGCCAGCTGCACTCGTTCCTGATAAACTATATGTAGTTGTAGTACCTGGACTAACAACAAAAGGAGTTGTTGTTAATGTTTGTGTTGAAGAGGTTAAGGTATACGAACTAGCTCCAACTGGATTTGCGGTTGGTGTTATGGTTGTTGAATTACCAGAGCATAAAACAGAATTTGAAATTGCTGAAATAGCTACTGTAGGAGTTGTATTGACTACAATCGTTCTTGTAACTGTATTTGCACTGATACATCCACCAACACTTGTTCCGCTAATTGTATAAGTTGAAGTAGTACTAGGAGAAACCGTAAAACTCGTTCCTGTTAATGACCCTGGATTTAATGTATATACACTTGCCCCTAATGGAGATGCTGTAGGTGTTATCACTGTGCTATTTCCAGAACAAATTGTTGGATTACTTACTGATAAGATAGAAACCGTTGGCGTTGTGTTTACAACAATCGTTCTAGTGACTGTATTTGCACTGACACATCCTGCTAAACTTGTTCCACTAATTGTGTAAGTTGTAGTAGAGCTCGGAGAAACCGTAAAGCTAGTTCCTGTTAATGCTCCAGGGTTTAATGTATATACACTTGCACCTGTTGGTGTTGCTGCTGGAGTAATGACTGTTGAGTTATTCGAACAAATCGTTGGATTACTTACGGATAAAATAGAAACGGTAGGAGTTGGGTTAACTGTGATCGTTGTTGTCGCAGAATTAGCACTCACACATCCAGCTGCACTAGTTCCTGTTAATGTATAGGTTTGATTTGAACTTGGCGATACTGTAAAGCTTGTTCCTGTTAACGAACCTGGATTCAAAGTATATACACTTACACTAGCTGGGTTTGCTGTTGGAGTAATGACTGTTGAGTTATTTGAACAAATCGTCGGATTACTCACTGATAAAACTGAAACCGTAGGTGTTGTATTAACCGTTATAGCTGTTGTTGCTGAATTTGCACTCACACATCCAGCAGCGCTAGTTCCTGTCACTGTATAAGTTTGGTTTGAACTTGGTGATACTGTAAAGCTTGTCCCAGACAAAGCTCCAGGATTTAATGTATATGTACTTGCTCCAGTTGGTATTGCGCTTGGAGTAATAACTGTTGAGTTGTTTGAACAAATAGTTGGATTACTTACTGATAAGATAGAAACCGTTGGCGTTGTGTTTACAACAATCGTTCGAGTAACTGTATTTGCACTGATACAACCTGCAGCGCTCGTTCCACTAATCGTGTAAGTAGTATTGCTGGTTGGTGATACAGTAAAACTACTACCTGTTACTGCTCCTGGATTTAAAGTATAAGTACTTGCTCCTATTGGTGTAGCTGTTGGTGTAATCACCGTGCTATTTCCAGAACAAATGGTAGCATTGCTCACGGATAAGATAGATACGGTTGGTGTTACGTTTACAGTAATTGCAGTTGTTGCAGAATTTGCACTCACACATCCTGCAGCACTTGTTCCTGTTAATGTATAAGTTTGATTTGAACTTGGTGATACTGTAAAGCTTGTCCCAGTTAAAGCGCCAGGATTTAATGTATACGTACTTGCACCGGTTGGTGTTGCACTTGGCGTTATAACTGTCGAGTTATTTGAACATATCGTTGAATTACTCACTGATAATATCGACACTGTTGGGGTTGCATTAACTGTAATTGTAGTCGTGGCAGAATTTGCACTTAAGCATCCTGCAGCACTTGTTCCTGTTAAGGTATAAGTTTGGTTTGAACTTGGCGTTACTGTAAAGCTTGTTCCTGTTAGAGCTCCTGGATTCAGCGTATATGTGTTAGCACCAGAGGGTGTTAATGTAGTCGTACTATTTGAACAAATAGTATTTGAAGATGCCGTTAAACTAACAGTTACTGCACTAGCAGGTTGAGAAATAGTTACATTTTGAACAGCTGTACAAGTACCATCTGTGGCTGTTACAGTATATACATTTGCACTTAATCCAGTTTGTACTGTCCCTGTTAGTGAACCTGGCATCCAAGTAACGGTATAAGTTCCTGATCCGCCAGAAGGAGTTACTGTTGCAGCTCCAGTTGCAGCTCCAAAACAAACAACACTAGTTGTTGCAGTTGTAGCTAATGAAACTCCTCCTGTTCCAGGCGTAACAAAAAATGTACATAATGAAATATTTCCAGCTTGATCTGTTACTGTCATTGTAACTTGAGTAACAGCCGTAATAGTAGTTCCAGGTGCTGGACTTTGTGAAACCGTAAATGAACAATCATCAAAAGCTACAACCTCTGCAACATAATTACCTAATACACTTGAGCATCCTGTTAATGTTTTATTAGCAACGCAAGAAATAATAAGAGGAGGAAGAGTTTCCGTTGCACAATTTATAGTTGCACTACAATTAGCAATATTAGTGTTCATGCATATTGCTGTTGGAGTTGAAGAAGGAGATAATGTATTACACCCAATTGCTGTAAAAACAGTTCCAATAAATGAAGGGGTTCCGGAGTTTGCTAAAACAACATCTCCCGCAGCCATATCAAAATTTCTAATATTAACTTCTCCAATTGGTGCCGTTGTGAACGTACAATTTGTAATGGTTCCAGTTAAAGAAGCTCCTTTATCTAAATAAAAATCAGCTCCTGTATCAAATGGAACATTATTAGAAAAGGAACAGGTATTAAATGAAAAAGTACCGGTTGCTCCTCTAAATAAAATAGCCCCACCATCTACAGAACCATTATTTGGATCAGCGCCTTGGGAATTGTAATTGTCATTAAATCGACAATTTGTGAAACTTGATGTTCCTGCATTTTGACAAAAAGCACCACCACCATGATTAGGATCTGATGCATCACCCGCAGAAAAATTATCCAAAAAACAGCAACCATTAACGGTTAAAACTCCTGAATTTTGATAGATGGCACCACCACGTCGCGCCGAACATTCACTAAAAGTAGAGTTAAGAACGGTTACATTTGGACTTGCTCCAAACATATAAATAGCACCACCATATCTAGCAAAATTTCTATCATCTTTAAATAAGCAATTATTAATCGAAACCGTCGAGTTATCTACATAAAGTGCTCCGCCAAAATCAGCATTCCATCCTGAACAACTAAATACACAATTGTTAAATACCACATTAGACCCAGAAGAAACTAAAACGTTAGCGCCTGCTGTAGCAGTACCTGGATTTTTTCTAATCACAATGTTTTCAAAAATAATTCCTGTTAAACTTGAATTAATTAATAAAACCTGACCTTCCTGATTTAAATAATAATTGATGAAATTCATATTCATCATTTTCACATTACTAACGCTAATCGTTCCAAAACGATTAACTGTTGCGTTTCCAGTAAAAATGGTATTACCAGATCCAGCCCCAATTATTGTTACTTGAACATTAATTGCATTATTAATAGAAATGTAATTTCCTTTATCAACTAAAATCGTATCACCATTAACCGAAATAGCTAAAGCTTGAGCTAATGTTAATTTTGGAGTAGCTGTTGTTGTTCCGTTATTACCAGCGGCGCCAATTGCTGAAGTGTAAATATCTCCAGTTGTTGAATTATCATTCACATATACTTTTTTAGCACTTACCTGAATTGCAAAAAACAAGAATATAATAAATAGGACTTTAGTTAATTTCATAATTTAGTATTGATATATTAATGGTGGTTTACCTCTGTCTAATAAAATTAAAGCAATTTTAACCAAAACAGAATGTTAAAAAAAGGTTTTTTAGTAAGTCTGATTAGATTAAAAACTGCAATAAGTTGTCGTTTTTATTTAAATATTCATACTGAAAGCCAGAAGCTATTAGATTTTTCTTCAAGGCCTCTAAATCTTTAGGGTCCTTTATTTCAAGCCCTACAAGAGCAGGACCATTTTCTCGATTATTTTTTTTCATATATTCAAAATGTACAATATCATCATTTGGCCCCAAAACATTTCCAACAAATTCTTTTAAAGCCCCTGCTCTTTGAGGAAATCTGATAACAAAGAAGTGTTTCAATCCCTCAAACAATAAGGAACGTTCTCTAATCTCTTCCGTGCGCATAATATCATTGTTACTTCCGCTTACCACGCACACCACATTTTTTCCTTTCAAGGTATCCTTTAAATAATTTAAAGAAGCAACCGTTAAAGCGCCTGCTGGCTCTACAACAATAGCCTGCTGGTTGTATAAATTTAAAATGGTAGTACAAACTTTTCCCTCAGGAACAAGAACAATGTCGCTTAACTTTTGTTTACAGATGTCAAAGGTTTTATCCCCAACTTTCTTAACCGCAGCGCCATCAACAAACTTGTCAATTTCTTTCAATTCTGTATTAAACCCATTTGCAATAGAATTTTTCATGGATGGAGCTCCTTCTGGTTCAACACCGATAATTTTGATATTAGGTTTTGTTTGTGACAGATAACTGACACAGCCAGCTGCTAATCCTCCACCACCGATTGGAACTAATATATAATCAATTTCAAAATCAGCGTCTTCAGTTATTTCTTTAGCAACCGTTCCTTGTCCTGCAATTACTTTTTCATCATCAAAAGGATGAACGAATGCAGCACGCTTAGAATTACAAAAATCAACAGCTGCTTTATACGCATCATCAAACGTATCTCCCACTAACATCACGTCCACATGCTCTTTACCAAATAATTTTACCTGATTAATTTTTTGAGAAGGTGTTGTTGCTGGCATAAAAATAGTACACTTAATATTCAGTTTACGACAAGAGTAAGCAACACCTTGTGCATGATTACCAGCGCTTGCGCATACCACTCCATTCTGTTTTTCTGCATCTGATAAGGAACTGATTTTGTTATAAGCACCTCTAATTTTATACGAACGAACTACTTGTAAGTCTTCGCGTTTTAAATAAACGTTACACCCAAATTCTTCGCTCAATTGCACATTATATTGCAAAGGCGTATGCATTGATACGTCCTGCAAATTTTCAGCAGCTTTATTGATGTTATCTAATGATACCATGTTGTTTTTTATTTTCTTAATCTATTACCCTATCTTTTTCATTTCAGTCATCGATTCTCTTAGCCAAGCACCAACCTCTTCTATTGGATGATTTCTGATGCTTTGATTCACCGCAATTAACAATTTATTATCAACCGCATTTGAAGTTGAAAAAGACTTTCCAATAACATTAGTATCAACGTTCTTCATGAATTCTTTTAATAATGGCTTACATGCATGGTCAAATAAATAACAACCATACTCCGCTGTATCAGAGATGATTCTATTCATTTCATACAATTTTTTGCGAGCCACTGTATTTGCTATTAATGGCAACTCATGCAATGATTCGTAGTAGGCAGATTCTTCAATAATACCTGATTCAGTCATGGTTTCAAAAGCTAACTCAACACCAGCTTTCACCATCGCAATCATTAAGACTCCGTGATCAAAATACTCCTGCTCAGATATTATTGAAGAAGTTGCGGCAGTTTTTTCGAAATTAGTTTCTGCAGTTGCAGCTCTCCATGTTAATAAATTAACGTCATCATTGGCCCAATCTGCCATCATGTTTTTTGAGAACTCACCAGATAAAATATCATCCATGTGTTTTTGGAACAATGGACGTAAAATAGATTTCAATTCTTCTGCTAATTCAAAGGCTTTTACTTTTGAAGGATTATTTAAACGATCCATCATGTTAGTTATTCCTCCATGTTTTAAAGCTTCGGTGATTGTTTCCCAACCATATTGAACTAACTTAGAAGCATAACCTGGCTGTATTCCCTTCTCTACCATTTTATCAAAACATAATATAGAGCCCGTTTGAAGCATACCACACAAAATAGTTTGTTCGCCCATTAAATCAGATTTTACTTCGGCAACAAAAGATGAATTTAAAACTCCGGCTCTATGACCACCAGTTGCAACTGCATAAGCTTTGGCTTGGTTTAATCCTTCTCCGTTTGGATCATTTTCTGGATGAACCGCGATTAAAGTTGGTACACCAAATCCTCTTTTGTATTCTTCACGAACTTCAGAACCCGGACATTTAGGGGCACACATGATAACCGTAATGTCTTTACGTATTTGCATACCTTCTTCTACAATGTTAAAACCATGAGAATAAGATAAAGTCGATCCCTTTTTCATTAAAGGCATAATAGCAGTCACTACAGATTTATGTTGTTTATCAGGAGTTAAATTACACACTAAATCAGCTGTTGGTATTAGTTCTTCATAAGTTCCAACTTTAAAACCATTTTCTGTAGCATTCAAAAAAGAAGCTCTCTTCTCGCTGATTGCATCTGCGCGCAATGCATAAGAAATATCTAAACCAGAGTCTCTCATATTTAATCCTTGATTTAATCCTTGAGCTCCACAACCAACAATCACTACTTTTTTACCTTTAAGTGTAGACACACCATCTGTAAATTCTGATTGATCCATGAATTCACAAACACCTAATTGTTCAAGCTGTAATCTAAGTTGTAATGTGTTGAAATAATTTTTCATATGCTTATTTTATTGTTTTTAATTGTCATATGCTATAACCATGTTATCACTATTAATGCTTTCACTAACGGCAACATGGTTATTTCATATAATTAGTTATTAAAATGTTTAACAGTTGTTTTACTATTGTTTTCTACTTCTTTTAAAAATGTATTTAATGTTTTCATTGGTTTGGTGATTGCTACTCTTCCACTTCTCACAAATTCTAACATGCCAAATTTTTCTAAGTCGTTGAATAAATGTTTAATCTCACGCTCATCTCCAGTCTTTTCTATGACAATAAACTCTGGTGAAATACTCAATATCTTCGCATGATTTTCATTGACGATACGTGTAAGTAATTCATTTTCTTTTAGAGCATCAGCAGACACTTTATATAAAGCCATTTCACGGGAAAGGATATCATTATTGATATGATAGAAAGCTTTTAAAACTTCCACTTGTTTTTCAATTTGCCCAACTAATTTTTCAACTTGTTCTTGAGAAACAGTCACAACAATTGTGTAACGGTAGATTCCTTTTACTTCACTTTCGCTAGCTGTGATGCTTTCGATGTTAATGTGTCTTCTTGTAAAGATGATGGTTATTCTATTTAATAAACCTATTTTATCTTCTGTAAAAACAGATAATGTATATGTATTTTCCATGCTGTTATTCTAATATTATTTCTGAAACACTTGCTCCTGTAGTTATCATAGGAAAAACATTTTCTTCGTTTTCTACAACTACTTCCAACAAGTAAGCCTCTTTTGATTCATACATTTCCTTTAATGCCTCTTTTAAATCTTTTCTTTCTGTTACTTTTTTTCCCTTAATATTATACCCATTGGCAATGGCCACAAAATTTGGATTCTTCATTTCTGTAAACGAATAGCGTCTATCAAAAAATAACTGTTGCCATTGACGAACCATTCCTAAGAAGTTATTATTCAATACTAAAATCTTTACAGGAATATTACTTTGCATGATGGTTCCTAATTCTTGTATAGTCATTTGAAACCCACCGTCACCTAAAACTGCCACTACTTCTTTATTTAGTTGAGCAACTTTAGCGCCAACTGCTGCTGGTAATCCAAAGCCCATGGTTCCTAAACCGCCAGAAGTAACATTATGATTTGGTTGATTAAATTTATAGTAACGAGAGGTGATCATTTGATGTTGCCCAACATCCGTTACAACTATAGCATTTCCTTCACTTAATTGATGAAATTGATGTATCACCTCTGCCATTCTCAATTTTTCAGTAGTAGGATTAACGGCATTTTTTACAACCTTTTCAAATTCTACTGTTGTACAATCAGTAAATTTTTGTAACCACTCCAAATGCTTTTGTGATTTTATTTTTGGTAACAATAATTGTAAAGCTTCTTTCGCATCTCCTAATACCGCTACATCAGCATGTATGATTTTATTCACTTCAGATGGATCAATTTCAAAATGAATTACTTTGGCTTGTTTAGCATATTTAGAAACATTACCAGTCACGCGATCATCAAAACGCATTCCTATGGCTATTAAAACATCGCATTCATTCGTTAGTAAATTTGGGCCATAATTTCCATGCATTCCCAAATAACCAACATACAATGGATGCTTAGGAGGGAAAGCTCCTAAACCTAATAAAGTTGATGCAACAGGAATATCAGCTTTTTCAGCCAGGTCTAACAATTGTTTTTCTGCTCCAGATAATAACACCCCATGACCACATAGTATATAAGGTCGATGAGCGTTATTGATTAATTCAGCGGCATTTGAAACTTCCTCCTCATTTACTTTAGGACAAGGAAAATAACTTCGGATGCTTTCACATTTTTCATAAATATATTTTGTTTTCCCGAACTGTGCATCTTTTGTGATATCAACTAATACAGGGCCTGGTCGACCAGATGTTGCTATGTAAAAAGCTTTAGCTATAGCAGGCGCTATATCTTCAGCCTTCGTCACTTGGATATTCCATTTCGTAACTGGCATCGATATTCCAACTACATCTGTTTCCTGAAACGCATCTGTTCCTAATAAATGAGAATGCACTTGACCAGTAATACAAACCATAGGCGTTGAATCAATTTGTGCATCGGCTATGCCAGTTATTAAATTAGTAGCTCCTGGTCCTGATGTTGCAAATACAACGCCTGGCTTTCCAGATACTCTTGAATAACCTTGCGCCGCATGCGTTGCGCCTTGCTCATGTCGAACCAAATAATGATTTAGTTGATCCATGTAATCATACAACGCATCATAAACGGGCATGATGGCGCCTCCGGGATAACCAAATACATCGGTTACTTGAGCATCAAGCAATGAAAATATTACTGCTTCTGCACCCGTTACTTCTGTATTATACTTATTGTGTTTTTTCATTTTAAAATTATAAATCAGTTAAACAACCTTTACTTGCAGAAGTTACCTGTTTAGCGTATTTGTACAACACACCAAATTTTACTTTCAATTCTGGTTGTTGCCATTGTTTTTTTCTTTCTGCTAATTCTTCGTTTGATAATTGAACATCAATTTTATTGTTCACCGCATCTATCGTAATGACATCACCATCTTTTACTAAGGCTATTGGTCCTCCGTCAAAAGCTTCTGGACTTACATGGCCAACTACAAATCCGTGTGTGCCTCCTGAAAAACGACCATCTGTAATTAAGGCCACACTGTTCCCTAAACCTGCTCCTATTAAAGCAGAAGTAGGCTTTAACATTTCTGGCATACCTGGCCCACCTTTTGGTCCTTCATTTCTGATGACTAACACTTGTCCTGCTTTTACTTTTCCTTCGCGTATTCCTTTGATGCATTCAAATTCATTTTCAAAAACAATAGCTGGTCCTGTAAATGATTCTCCTTCTTTACCCGTTATTTTTGCAACAGAACCTTCAGGCGCTAAATTGCCATATAAAATTCTTAAATGTCCATTTGCTTTTACAGGATTTGTTAATGGCAATATAACATCTTGTCCTTCAGGTAAGGCATTTACTTCATCTAAATTTTCTTTGATAGTTTTTCCTGTTACCGTTAAGCAATCTCCATGTAACAATCCTTCTTGCAATAAATATTTCATCACTGCTGGCACACCACCTACTGCAAAAACATCTTCCATTAAATATTTACCGCTTGGTTTTAAGTCAGCTAATACAGGAGTTTTAGCATTTACAAGGGTTACATCATCTAATGTAAAATCAACATTAGCAGTTTTTGCCATTGCCAATAAATGCAAGACTGCATTTGTAGAACCACCTAATACTACAACTACAGTTAAAGCATTTTCAAAAGATTTTTTAGATAATATATCTGATGGTTTTATATTCTTTTCTAATAGCACTTTTAAATACTCTCCTGCTTTTAAACATTCTTCTTTTTTATCATCACTTAATGCAGGATTTGAAGAACTATATGGCAAACTTAAACCCATTGCTTCTATAGCAGATGACATGGTGTTTGCAGTGTACATGCCTCCACAGGCTCCAGCACCAGGACAAGCATTTTTTACAACTCCTTTAAAATCTTCTTCAGATATTTTGCCCGCATATTTTTCTCCTAAAGCCTCAAATGCTGAAACGATATTTAATTTTTTACCTTTATAATTTCCTGAAGCGATTGTGCCTCCATAAACCATGATTGATGGACGATTAACTCGTATCATGGCCATAATAACACCAGGCATGTTTTTATCACAACCTGCTATCGTTATTAAACCATCATAGTAATGAGCAGCAGTAACAGCTTCAACAGAATCCGCTATGATTTCACGTGATACTAATGAATAACGCATACCTTCTGTCCCATTGGTGATACCATCACTTATTCCTATGGTATTAAATTGTAAACCAACCATACCATTTTTACGAACACCATCTTTTACAAAAGTGGACAATCCATTTAAGTGCATATTACAAGTGTTACCTTCATACCAAGTAGAAGCGATTCCTACTTGTGGTTTTTTCATATCCTCTTCTGTTAGGCCAATACCATACAACATGGCTTGAGAAGCTGGTTGAGACTCATCCTGAGTAACTGTTTTACTGTAGCGATTTAATTCCATGATTGATTTTTATACTAATGAAAAATTTCCGTATTCGTTAAATGCCACACGGCGAGAGTATTTTGCTTGAAGAACAGAACCCATTGAATCTTCCCACTTCAATTTGAATGGAACTTTATCCAATGAAGCTATACCTGCAACTTCTGCAGCAGTTCCAGTAAAGAAAGCACTATCAGCTCCTTTCACTTCTTCAGGTGTAAAATATTTTTCGACTAGTTTAAACCCTAATTCATCACACAATTCAAACATTGTAGCGCGAGTGATTCCAGGTAATATATTTCCTAATGGAGATGTATATAATACTTCGTCCTTCTCAAAAAAGAAGTTCGCTCCTGGTCCTTCGGCAACATGACCATTTGCATCTAACAATAAAGCTTCATCAAAACCTTTATTCTTCGCCTCTGTTGTAGCCAAAATAGAGTTTACATAATGGCCAGTAACCTTAGCTTCCACATGACAAGACTTAGCATTTGGGCGTTGATAAGAAGATATCATTACATCTAATAGTTTATTTCCTAAATATTTTCCCCACTCCCAAGCACATAGCATTACATGTACTTCATCTGTAGGAGTTAGAGACATATTAGCGCCAGCAAAAATTAAAGGGCGGATATAAGCATTACTTAAATTATTTTTTTCTAATAATTGATAGGTTAAAGCGGTAAATTCTTCGGCCGTATAATTTACTTTCAAATACATCTTTTCAGCCGAATACAATAATCGCTTATAGTGCTCATCCGATTTAAAAACTCTAGTTCCATCTGGCGTAGCATACGATCGAATACCTTCAAAAACTCCGCTTCCATAGTGCATCACTTGCACATATGGACTTACCATTAAATCTTTTGCTTTTACCCATTCTCCATTAAAGAAAACTACTGTGTTGTCGTTGTAATACATTGTTTTATTTTTTTTGATTATAAATTATTAGTAAATAAAAAAGCCTTTCTCGTCAGAAAGGCTTAGTTGTTATCATAACAATACCTTTCCCTCACGAGATTGGAATAATAATGATAATATGTGCTGTTTTATTTTCCATTTTTTTATTTAACGGATCAAAATTATAGAATTGATTTCTAAGATAATTCCGAAAATTTATAGATTATAGTAAGTCTGAATTACATTTTTTGAACATAAAGCCTTGATTTAATAAATAATAATTATGATATTTAGTAAGTCTAATTATACTTTATGAAAAAAAACAGTAACGCTTTTATATTAATCAAAAGTTTAACCATGTCAGAAAAGAGGTATTTTAAAATATTTTCTGAGAGGCATACTATTGGCGAACAAAACAAATACATCGCCTTATTTGATGAACTAGACAAAGCTGAAGCAGAAAATGATATTATTTTAAAAAATAATTTAAAAAAGACTGGCCTTAACCCAGATTTTATTTCGGCCGATAAAAACTATCTGTATCAGTTAATTTTAAGAAGTTTAAACGTATTTCACGACTCTAAAACTTACAATTTAGAAATTAAACAGGCATTAAGTTCTATAGAAATTTTATTTCATAAAGGATTATACCATGAATCCTTAAAGTTAATTGCAAAAGCAGAAGAACTAGCAAAAGAGTGCGAAAACTTTCAATTGATGATTGATATATTGATTTGGAAGAAAAAATGTAGTGGCTATTCATTAGGTTTAAAAAAAGCGGCTGAAGTAAATTTAGAAATCGATAAATACATTGTTTTATTAAATAACTTTAAGCGAATTACGGATTTATATTATGAAAGTAATTTGATACAAGCTGATAATGAAAAGCAATCGAAAACCGAAGTCATAAAAAAATTAAAAGCTATTTTAAATCAACCAGAATTAAAATCAGAAAAGAATGCCTTGTCGTTTTCGGCTAAAATTTTCTATTATTTAATTTATTCCAACTATTACTATTCTATTGATGATAAACAAAAAGAATATGACCATCTTCAAAAACTAGTTGATATTATTAATCATTCGAAAACATATGCTGTTGAAAATCCATTAGACTATGTTTCCATATATAACCGCTTACTTTCAATCAAAAAATTCTTCCCGAAATCAACATTTTTTGAAGATATAAAGGTTTTGCGAGAGTTTCCGATAAAAATTAATATTAGAAAAGAAGTTATATCTGAAAGAGTATTTATTCATTCAAATACGCACGAATTAGAATTTTACTTAATTAATAATGATTTTCAAGCCGCATTAAACAAAATAAAAGAAATAGAAAAAGAAATTAGCAAACTAAATATGGATATTGAACCATATCATATTATCTACTTTTATTACTTGCATGCTATTACTTTAATTTATGTTGGACAATTTCATAAAGCTTTAAAATTTACAAACAAAACACTCAATGAATTCGGATTTGAAGCTCGTCCTCAAGTATATTTAAGAATTGAAGTACTAAATATTATTACACATTACGAATTAAAAAACCATTCTTTGGTATCATCCCTTTCAAAACAAATCATTAAGAAAAATCAGTCTAAAAATATTCTAACCTCTTTTGAAGAGCGAATATTACAAGTGTTATACAAAATAGCTAACTCTAAACATTTAACCCCTAGAGAAGAAACTAATTTAATTCAAAATTTAGTAAAAGCTTTAAATAACACTGAACAATCGAATCTGATATCTACTAATTTACTGAATGAAAATTACGAAAAATGGTTAACTGCCAAGTTAAAAAGAAAGCAGGTCTACGAATTGTATAAATAGATTAGATAATTTCAAAATCATCTCCATCCAACATCACGGGAAATACTTTTCTGAAATCTTGTAAATAAGTGTAAGAAAGTAACACTGTTTCCGCTTTATCTTGATGAGGCAGTGTTTTACTTATTATTTCTCCACGCGGATTAATCGTGCTTGTATCACCCGAATGAGCAATTCCATTGCCATCTTCCCCTATTCTATTAACACCTACTACATAAGCTTGATTTTCGATAGCTCTAGCTATTAATAATTGTTTCCAAGGATAAGAACGAACTTCGGGCCAATTAGCAACATAAATTAAAATATCATAAGTGTTTTCTTTTTTATTTCTACTCCAAACAGGAAATCGTAAATCATAACATACTAAAGGACAAATTTTCCAACCTTTATACTCCACCACTAATTTTTTATTTCCAGCAGTATAATGTTGATGCTCATTTCCCATTCTAAATAAATGGCGCTTATCATAAAACGCATAAGTTCCATCTTGTTTTACCCAATATAAACGGTTGTAATAATTACCATTATCTTTTACTGATATACTGCCAACTATAACCGCATTTTTTTCTTTTGCTTTTTGTTGCATCCACTGTAATCCTTTCCCTGCATGTTCTTCGGCTAACTTATCCGGACTCATAGTAAATCCCGTCGTAAACATTTCGGGTAAAACGATGATATCAGATGCTTCCACTTTGTTCATCATCTTACTAAAATGCAATAGATTTTCATCAACATTTTCCCAATGAAGACTAGTTTGAATGGTAGTAATTTTTAAATCTTTCATCATTATAATTTACAAATTATCTCCGCTGCCCTTTCTAAGGTCTCTTCTTTTTTAGCAAAACAAAAACGTAATAATTGTTGCTGTTGTTGGTTAGAATAAAACACCGATAATGGAATAGATGCCAAGCCTTTTTCTTTGGTTAAACGAATAGCAAAATCCGTGTCCTTTTCATCAGTGATATTTTTATAATTTAATAATTGAAAATAAGTGCCAGTGCATGGCTCAATTTCGAATCTTGAACTAGAAATTAAATTCCTGAAATAATCTCTTTTACTTTGATAAAATTGATGTAAGCCATTATAGGTTGATTCATCTTTTAAAAAATCGGCCAATGCTAATTGAAATGGATGGTTAACGCAAAACACTAAAAACTGATGTACTTTTCTAAACTCTATCATTAATTCTTTTGGCGCTGCTACATATCCTATTTTCCAACCAGTTGCATGAATAGTTTTTCCAAATGAAGACACTATAATTGATTGCGCAGCTAATGTTTTAAATCTCGCAACGCTTTGGTGTGGCTTACCATCAAACACCATGTGCTCATATACTTCATCACTAATCAAAATAATATTAGTGCCAGCTACTATTTTTTGAAGTTCTAGTAAATCACTTTCAAGTAATGTTGTTCCACTTGGATTGTGAGGCGAATTAATAATAATCATTCGCGTTTTTTCTGTAATTGTATTTTTTACCGTCGTCCAATTAATTGTGAAATTCGGATATTCCAAGGCAATTGGTTTCACTATACCACCGTGAACTTCAATAGCCGGAATGTAACAATCATAAGCTGGTTCAAATACAATTACTTCATCGCCTTTATTAATAAAAGCAGCTATACTAGTATAAATGCCTTGAGTTGCGCCTGCCGTAATCGTAATTTCTGTTTCGGGATGATACGTCGCGTGGTAACAATTTTGTAATAGCTCACTGATAGTTTCTCTTAACGGCTGTGCGCCCGTCATTGGAGCATATTGATTAAAACCTGCCATTAAGTTTTTTTGGGCTAATTCTAACAATTTTGGGCTACAACCAAAGTCGGGGAAGCCTTGTGAAAGGTTAATCGCATTGTATTCCTTAGCCAAACCACTCATTACAGTGAATATTGTGGTACCTATGTGGGGTAATTTTGAATTTATCTGCATTTTTTTTATAATAATTAGACTAAGTTGCTAAAAAAATCTTATTTTTGCTACCCGTTCTTGGATTTTCATTAAAATAATAAAAACCATTAACAAAATGGTCCTGTGGCCGAGTGGTTAGGCTCAGCTCTGCAAAAGCTGCTACTCCAGTTCGAACCTGGACGGGACCTCTAAAAACCCTCTAAATCTCTTGATTTTAGAGGGTTTTTTGTTTTATGAGTTTACATTAACAAAACTCTTTCCATAAGTTAATCTTTTCCACAACCACTCCAATGGCCCCATTTGAAAAAATCGAAGATAGATATTGGAGTATATTATTTGGATAATCCAGATAACAATAACAAATATCAATAAGCCCTTAGCGTCATATTCTCCGTAATGATTTAGGCCAAAACCATAAAAGTATAAGGAGCACAAGATAGTTTGCATGACATAATTAGTTAATGCCATTCGTCCAACATTTGCAAAAAGTGATAAAAATGAATTTAGCCAATTTACATTACAAATTAATAAAATTGCAGCGGCATAGCCTACTGTTGCAAAAATACGGCCTGGATATTCAATATATACGGTACTAAAGGGTTTCCAAAAACATTGCATTAATTCAGCTTGCGTAACAGCTTGGAAATAATGTGACAATGCACACATTGCTAAACCTAATGGAAGCACTAAAAAACTCAAAAACAAATACAACTTATGCTTTAAACGGTAATGAAAAAAACCAAGTTTAAATAATCCCATACCCAATAGTATGGTGCCAAACGTTTCCCAAAAATCAGAATAAAATCCAGCGGATTGATACTCGTAAACCTCTTCTGAATGCACTGCAAAAATATCAAGATAACCAGATCGATGAGTAATTGTTCGTTGTTTGATATCTTCCGTAATTTGCTCAATGGTTGCTTTAGAAAACGGTAGCCCATAACCTAGTATTATTTCAAATTCAGATTTAGCAATTATCTGCTCTTCTGTTAACTTTTTTCCCGATTTTAAAATAGAAGTAGCTTCTGTATAAGCAACAAATTTTTCTTTATTTGTTTGATATTTTCGTCCATGTAAAAACGTGAAAAAAGCCAAACACAAAAACGATATTAAAAACATATGACGCACACGAAGATTTCTAAAAGCGAATAATAACATCCCACAAAGTGCGTATTCGTATAAAATATCACCTCCCCATAATAATATATATCCATCAATGATACCAAACAACAATAACCACATGGTCCGTCTAAAATACGCATCAGCCACTTGTATAGAATCATCTTTTTTGTTTTCGATAAATAATATAATTCCTGCTCCAAACAATATTGTAAACAAACCACGCATTTTGCCATCAAATAAAACTAATGACGCTTTATAAATAAAACCATTTAAAGTCAACTCTCCTCTCAAAGGATCGTGCCAATACAAAAAGAATTCATGAACAGAAAATGCTGGGATATTCATTAACAAAATGCCTAATACTGCAATACCTCGCATTACGTCCATTGCCTGAATTCTGCTATTTTTCTTAACAAAAGTGATTTCTGCCATGTCACATAGATTAATTTATTAAATCTAAAGTACATTATTAAACTTAAAAAGCTATATATAAAATGGCATCATTTATAAATAAAATATAAATTTGTTTTTAATGACAAAGTTGTTTTGGATATTAATAGCATTATTGCTTTTGCAAAAAGTTAATCTTTATGCTCAAACCCCAGTAAATTTCCAAACAACTATCGAGGATGGGTTACCAAGTAATGAAGTATATAGCATTATTCAAGATGAAAAAGGGTTTATTTGGATTGGCTGCGATGCAGGAATTTATAAATACAATAGTGTCAAATTTCAATCTTTTAAAAACAAAGTTCAAAAAACAAAAGCCTTAACAGGCTTAACCTTATCAAAATCAGGAAACATTTATGCCTATAGTTTTAATGGGCAAATCTTTTATATAGAAAACGATTCACTAAAACACCTTACAAAATGGGAAGGTAAAATCTCAAATATTGTTTGCGACAACAATCATAATTTATGGGTTTGTGGCGACCATGGTATTAGTGTGTATAATGAATTAACACATCAATGGACTCAATATTCTGATTTTAATTTAGACCATAAAAAAGATCAATATACATTTACGCACAGCTGCAAATTAACAAAAGAGAATGCCATCTCCTTTATTTCGCCTAATGGCATCACAACAATCAATAAGCAACAACAAACACTTATACCATTTGAATTTTTAAACCCTAAACCATCTGGTGAATTTATTTTAGAAAGTAAAAATGAAAGTGCCTGGCTTATTAGTGTTACCGATGGTTTATGCTACAATTTAATTGACAATAACTTTCAACCATATGAATCATTATTTTTAAAAAATGCTTTGAGCAATTCAAAAGTCACAAACGTAAAATTACTCCAAGATGGTAATTTATGGATTTGCACTTATTCTGGTATTATTTGTTATAATCCAAAATTAGGCACTGGCAAGGTATTTTACTCAAACATGGCCTTTTCAGATGTGATTTTTGATACGGAACAAAATTACTGGATGACAACCTTACACGATGGCATTTTAAGATTGGCAGATATCGATTCAAAAACATGGAATACAAGTTCTGGAAATCTAACGTCAAATAAAATTTTGAAGACTGAACAACATATTCCATATCTCTATTTTTCAACACTAGGCGGACAAGTAGGAAGTATTAATCTAACGACAGAAAAAATTGAAACTTACTCGTTAGAAGTAAAATCAAATATTCAAAATATAACCTATTGTGAAAACGACAAGAAATTATATTTTAATGCGCAAAACACATTATATTTCTTAGAAAACAATGCGGTTAAAAAAATCGAAAATCAATTTCCGCCCATTAAAGATTTTTTAAAAACAAATGATGAGTATATCATTGCCACATCACGAGGTGCATTTGTTTACAAAAACATAAACGATAAATACGCCAGCGATACTTTAACAACACATTGGGCAAGGACAATAGCTATAAATTCATCTAAAGAAATATTATGGATTGCTACTAATGAAGGATTAGAAAGCTACTCGAAGAAACAAAATAAGTGGCAATCCAACCATTTGAATTTAATAAAAAAGCAAGTCTTATCCATGGCGTATGACGAACAAAATACATTGTACGCTGTAACTTTTGATGGAGAAATTTATAAAATTGATACAAATAATGTTATCACATTAATACAGCGTTTACCAGCAGATATTCAAGCAAATCAAATCAAAAAATATCAAAATCAATTGTTGATAGCAACCAATTTGGGACTATGGAAATTAAATTTAAAAACCAACAATTGGGAAGTATTAGATAAATTGAAAGGATTGTGTTCAAACGAAGTCCTTTCATTAAGTATCATCAATAATAACATTTGGGTTGCCACACCAAATGGATTACAAATGATTCCTGTTCATCTTCAAAAAGAAATAAAACAAGCTACTATCTATTTGAAAGAAATATCTATTGACGGAGAAGAAACAAACAAAAACAATTCTTTACAATTAAACTATAATCAAGCATTGAGAATTAAAGTAGAAGCCAATGCTTATAGTTCTAACCGAAATTTTAAATATGCCTACCGTTTTTCAAATGCAGATACAAGCTGGATACTCTTACCTTCCAGTATTGAACATATTCAAATTCCATCCCTTCCAACTGGAGATTTTAACCTAGAAATAAAGATTATTGACTATCTGTCTCGTGATTCACAAAATAAAATTATCATCAAAGGTTATGTTAACCCTCCGTTTTGGCAACGTTGGTGGTTTTACATTTTAATCTCTTTAATAGGATTAAGTATCGCATTTGTGTTTTTTAAATATCGAATTAAACTACTGCAAACAAAGCAAATTGAAGAACTTAAACGTATACAATTAGAAAATGATTTACGGTTTTCACAAGAAACTGCTTTAAAGGCTCAAATGAATCCGCACTTTTTATTTAATGTGTTAAATTCAATAAAAGGATACATATATGAAAACGATAAAAAAAACGCAACATTTTATTTATCAAGCTTCTCTGATTTAGTAAGGAAAATATTAAATCATAGTAATTCATCTGAAATTAAATTAGAGGAAGAGATAGACATATTAAAATTATATATCGAATTAGAGGCCATGCTAATACAAAATGATTTTAATTACAATATTTCGATCGATCAAGATATTGACATATCTAATGTTAAAATACCAGCACTATTAATTCAGCCATATATTGAAAATGCTTTTAAACATGGGCTAAGACATAAAACTGGAAAAAAAGAACTAAATATGCATTTCGAATTACCGTCAAATAAAAACTATTTAGTTATCTCGATTACAGATAATGGAATTGGAAGAGCAGCCTCAAATCAATTAAACGCACAACATAATTCAACCCATCAATCTTTTGCAACCGATGCGACGTCAAAAAGAATTGCGTTACTTAACTCAAATAACAAAGATGTTGTTAACGTGAAAATTATTGACAATCTTACAAAAGATCATTTACCTCAAGGAACAACTGTTGTACTAACAATATCTTTAAATGACAAATAAACAAACCATCAAAGCAATTATTGTTGACGATTCGCCACAAGCCAGAAAACTTTTACGTTTGATGTTACAAGAATTTGCCCCTGATATTGATATTGTAGCGGAAGCAGAAAACGGGAATCTAGGAATTGCAGCTATTAAAACTCATCGTCCTCGTGCGGTGTTTTTAGATATAGATATGCCCGAAAAATCAGGCATTCAACTAGCGGAAGAATTAGTAGAAGAAAATTTACAATGTCAAATTGTATTTACAACTGCCTTTAATCAATATGCCATTAATGCTTTCAGGTTGTCAGCTATCGATTATTTATTAAAGCCTATCAACGAACAACAATTATTAGAAAGTGTAGAAAAAATTAGACATCACATTCAATTAAAAACAGCCAAAGAGCAACTAAAAGCATTGTCGCAAAATTTAAAACCAACCGAAAAACAAGTTATTTGTATTCCCATTCAAAACGGTTACGATTATATAAACATACATGATATTGAATATTTAGAAGCTGATGGTTCATATGTACACTTGTTTTTAAAAGACAAAAAACAAAAAACCGTCTCAAAAAACTTAAAATATTTTGAGCAAACCTTAGAGTCATTTTCAAATTTTATTAGAGTTCATCGTTCATTTATCATCAATTTAGATTTAATGATCTCATTTAGCAAATCAGGACGAGGAACGATCATCATGCAAAATGGTAAAGAAGTTGATTTAGCTCGAGATAGAAGAAGTTCCTTTCTTGAAATTTTAGAAAAACTCGGCAAATAAACAACCGTTTACAAAGCCATCTGTTCCATTCACAAAACATCAAATTTGTTGCGAAAATTTATTTTCATTTTTGTTTAAAAAAAACCATGAGAAAACATTTACTTGCAGCAATCACATTCTTTTGCGGAACTTTATCAATTTCGGCACAAATTCCAACTAACGGACTAATATCGAAATGGAGTTTTGAATCACGCATTACAAGCGAATTTACTAAAGACGAAAAAGGCTCACACCCACTAACCAATAATGGAGCAGTAACGGGAGAACCAAGAACAACTTTAGATACAGCTATTGCCGTTTTTGCAAACAGTTCAATGACTGCAAATAACGCAGCATTTCGAGCTACGTCCTTTTCAATTGCTACATGGTTCAAAATTACTGGTTCCACACCATATCATACTTTGGCAAGTGTACGTATTCAAAATTCAGGATCTCCCTTTAACTCTTTCAACCTAAATATTGGGACTTCTACTTCAAGTAAACTAACTTTTTTCTTTTCTACCACTCAAAGTAACGATGCTCAAGTTCAAAATCCTGTATCTACTTCGGGTAATGTTTGGACACATGCTGCTGTAACCTGCGACTACATATCTTCTGAAGACAGCACTGCTGTAAAAATGTATGTTAATAGTGCATTGGTTGCTCAAAAAAAGGTAAAAAGTTATATCACTTATAACGCATCAAATAATCCATTGGTTTTAGGAAGTGTAACTGGGGCTCCAAATGGAAATAGTCTATTTGGAAATTTAGATAATGTGATGTTTTACAACCGTCCATTAACCGCCTTGGAGGTAAGTAATATCTACACTGGAAATACAGTGCCTACAACAGGTTTAATTTCGTATTGGAAATTTAATCAAACTAGAATTGAACATGACAGTCAAAATGCATTCCCATTAACAAATAACGGAGGAGCTCCTGCAATAGGTATCACAAATTTAGACAGTACTGCAGTAAGTTTTGGTGTAAGTAGCATGAGCGTAAATAATGCGGCATTCAGAGCGCAGTCATTCTCTTTTGCCACATGGTTTAAAATAACAGGCTCGACGCCATTTCATACGTTAGCTAATGTTCGATTAAACGCTTCATCTGCTCCTTTTAATTCTTACAATTTAAATATTGGAAATTCTACAGGTAGCAGATTAACTTTTTTCTTTTCTACAGCTCTTGCTAACGATATTCAAATGCAAAGTGCTTCTACAACATCCAATAATGCTTGGACACATGCAGTCATTACTTGCGGTTATAATTCTACTGAAGATAGTACATCTGTAAAAATGTATGTCAATAACATCGTGGTTTCCCAAACAAAAGTAAAAAGCTCCATTATATATAATCCTTCGAATCCATTAGTACTAGGAAGTGTTGCAGGAGCTCCTAATGGAAATAGCTTGCAGGGAAATTTAGATGAGTTTTTATATTATAATCGAGTGCTAACGCCTTCAGAGGTTGCTACAATATACAACGGAACGTCTACTAGCATTCACTCTTCAATCTACAATAAAAATCCAGAAATCACAATTTACCCTAACCCAACTAAATCAATTTTAAACATTGAAGTTAAAGAACAAACGCAAATATCAATTACTAATGTTTTAGGTGATGTTGTTTTAAAACAAACAATTGATGGATTAAGTATACTAGACGTTAGTTCTTTAAACACTGGTGTGTATTTTATTCAAGATTCAAAATCTGGAAAAGCCATTAAGTTTATAAAAGAATAATTTTTTTAGTTAAATTAACCCGAAAGCGCTTGCAGAAAATTTCTGTGAGCGCTTTTGTTTTTATGTATAGCTAAAAATTAATACTTTAGTGTATGCCTTTAATTAAACATCTTTCTTCTATCATTTCCATTTCAAAAGAACTGGAACAAGAGTTAAATAACATAACGATTAAAAAAACGTTTGCTAAAGGCGAAACCATCATTAATTGTAATGAACGCTGTGATCGTATATTTTTTATTGACAAGGGCTTAGTAAGAGGCTATTATTATGATGACGGAAAAGAAATTACACATTGGTTTGCTCAAGAGCAGGAATTTGCCACATCCTTTTATGCATTTATTACGTCTAAACCAGCCTCAGAACATGTGCAAGCTTTAGAAGAAACCGAAGTCATTGAAATACCATATAGCGTGTTGCAACACTTATACAAAACCTTTCCAGAAACCGAACGCTTAGGTCGTATTATTACTGAAAACTATTATATCAAATTAGAAGAACGCTTTTTAAGTCTGCAGTTTAAAACAGCTAAAGAACGTTATCAAAAATTACTGAACGCAAAGCCCTCATTAATACAACGTGTTTCTTTAGGGCAAATTGCTTCGTATCTAGGCATCACCCAAGAAACACTGAGCCGCATAAGAGCCGAAAACTAAAAAATAGTTAAAAAGACATTTTTTGACAAATGTCAAAAAATCCCTCCTATACTCTCTCTAATTTTGATCTCATAATTTTAAAACTAAATTTATGACTACCTATCAAAAACCATCCAATGCATTTATCGGCGCCTCATGGGTTGCTTTATTAGCGGGATCTGTATCTTATAATGTTGGTTTATGGAACGCCGACATGTTACTTAACGAAAAAGGCTATTATTTTGCTGTGCTTATGTACGGATTATTTGCAGCGGTATCTCTTCAAAAAGCAGTGCGAGATGATTTAGAAGGAATTCCAGTAACTAATATCTATTACGGTATTAGTTGGTTTTCGACAGTATTAGCCCTCTTATTACTCATCATAGGTTTGTGGAATGCCGATTTAATGCGAAGCGAAAAAGGATTTTATGGCATGTCGTTTACCTTAAGTTTGTTTGCTGCTGTTGCAATACAAAAAAACATACGTGACAGCCAATTAGGTAAAAAACAATTGCAAGAAAAAACAGATGAATTTATGTCATAGAATTAATATCAAGAGGCCTTGCCAGAGTTCAGAACTCCAGCGGGCTTAATAAATTAAAATACTACTTTTACAATCCAACCATGGATTTATTCTCCGATAATCAAATTACCAACTTACTGCCTTATGATGGTACTGTTTTATATTACGGAACTGTGATGTCTCAAACCGAAGCCAATCATTATTTTAACGAACTATATAATAATATTGAATGGCGCCACGATGAAGCTGTTGTGTTTGGTAAACACATCATCACTAATCGTAAAGTGGCTTGGTATGGCGATATAGAATTTGACTATACTTATTCCAACACCACCAAAAAGGCTTTGCCTTGGACTAATGAATTACTACAACTTAAAAAATTAGCGGAAGAAAAAACAGAAGCCACTTACAATTCGTGTTTACTGAATTTGTATCATGATGGAAATGAAGGGATGGCTTGGCATAGTGATAGTGAAAAAATGTTGGAGAAAAATGGTGCTATTGCATCCTTAACTTTTGGTGCCGAACGTAAATTCGCTTTTAAACATAAGGCTTCAAACAATACAACTTCACTTATTTTAGAACACGGTAGTTTGTTAGTGATGAAAGACGAAACCCAAACTCACTGGCTTCATCGCCTGCCGCCAACCTCAACTATTAGAAGACCTCGCATCAACCTTACTTTTAGAACAATTGCAGAATATTAATCTCGTCCTAGTCAAAATATCATATAGGTCTTTTACTTTTAAGCACTTTTCATTATATTCGTATCTGTGCTTAGCCAAAACAACATACAACATGATGCTACGTTGAAAATTCAACAGCTAGCCAATCAGTCTGTTGAAATATGTCGAGGCAATCCATCTGAAGGAATTACAATAGCCGAAGAAATTATTAGTCTAGCTGATTCTATAAAATCTGATGCTGGCTTGGCTACAGGGTTAGCATGTAAAGGAGCTTGTTTAATATGGTTAGGAAATTACGACACCGCACTTCAAGCGCTATTTGAAGCCATACCGAATTTACAAAAATTTGAAAATAAAAAAATAGAAGCACATGCTTATTACCATGTGTTTTGCGCCTACTACTTTTTAGCTGATTACGATAACGCCTTAAAATATGCGCACGAAATGCTGCATCGAGCAGCACAAAACAAAGACTTATTGTCTCAAGCAAATGCCTATAATGCTATTGGTACTATTTGCTACTCAACCAACGAAAATCAAAAAGCATTAGATGCTTTATTAAACGGATTAACTATCGCCAATAAGTTAGATGATAAGCACTTATTAGCTCGTATTTTAGACGGTATTGGCACTGCTCACTTTAATTTAAACGAAACTGAAAAGTCCATTGAGTTTAAAAAGAAAGCACTTGAAGTATCTCGCTCCATTGGATTAAAACAAGTTGAATCCTATGCCATTGATGGTTTAGCAAAATTATATTTAGATGCCAACGATTTAAGTAATGCCGAAAAATACTTGCACGAATGTTTAGCTATTCGACAAGAATTAGATTTTAAATCGGGTGTTGCCGAAAGTAATTTTCAATTAGGCGATTTATATTTAAAGATGAATCGCTTAGATTATGCTCTTTCTCATTTAAATAGTGCTTTAAAAATTGGTGTAGAAACAAATACCAACGAGGTTGTTTACAAAACACATAAATCACTTTATAAGCTTTACGAAAAACAAAACAACAACGCTAAATTTATTGAACACTTTAAAAGTTATTACACTTTAAAAGAAGAGTTTTTTAGTGAAAAAAATAAACAAAAACTAAAAGGTGTTGAAATGCAAATTAGCATTTCACAAATGGAAAAAGAAAAAGAATTGCTTAGCGAGAAAAACAAGCAGCTAGAATCTTTATCCAATGATTTAGTTACATTAAGTGATTTAGGCAAAACCATCACCGCTTTACTTTCTATTGAAGCCGTCAATAAAACAGCTTACGACATCATTAATAACATGATGGACGCGCATGGTTTTGGAATTGGAATTGTATCTGACGATAAAGGCAAATTAATATTTCCTGGCTACATCGAAAAAGATGTGGTGTTCAGTTCTTCATCTTATGATTTAAGTGATGAAAACAGACTAGCTTCTGTTTGCTTTAATAAAGAAATAGATATTGTTATAAACGATTATGAATTAGAGGCAGGAAAATATATTACAAAGCGTTTGCAACCGGTTGTTGGCGAATCGGTTCAATCTATCATTTATCTTCCTTTAAAATTAGGAGATAAAAAATTAGGTGTTGTTACCGTTCAAAGTTTTAATAAAAATGCGTTCGACGACTACAAAGTAAACTTGGTGAAAAACTTAGCAGTTTATTGTGCCATTGCCATCGAAAACGCCACCTTATATCAAAAGTTAGAAGAGCGTGTTGAAGAAAGAACTCGAGAAGTTTTAAAAGCTCAAGAAACAACCCGTATGCTCAGTGTTATTGGAAAAGAAATTATTTCAACAACCGATTTTGAGTCTATTTTTAAAAAATTGCATGAAAATGTAGGGCAGTTAATGAATGCTGATTGCTTTAGTGTTCGTGTGTATCAAAAAGAAAGAAGAGAAATTGATTATAAATATTCCATGGAACGAGGATTATTAAAAACTCCTTTATCCGTTTCGATGGATGATATCGATAATTACACCGTTTGGTGCGTCACCAATAATAAAGAAATTTTTATTAATGATAACCTCAACGAATATCATAAATATACTAAAAAAATTGTAGTGCCTAGTGGCGAAATGCCAAACTCCTTGCTATTTTGTCCATTAACGATTGGTGATAAAGTAACAGGCGCCATCACTGTTCAAAGCTTTGATAAAAATGCCTATACTCCATTTCATATGGATGTATTAAAAACACTTGGAACCTACACGGCCATTGCTTTAGAAAATGCCAACTTAGTTGAAACATTAGAAGAAAAAGTAAATGAGCGAACATCCGAGGTTGTTGAACAAAAAGAACAACTTGAGAAAAGTTTCAGAAATAGTAAATTATTAAGCGAAATTGGAAAAGAGATTGCTTCCACATTATCTGTTGATGAAATCATTTCTACGGTATATGCTCAAATAAATACCTTGATGGATGCAACTATTTTTGGAATAGGCATTCATCGTCCCGAATCAAATGATTTATATTTTTCGGGTGCGGTTGAAAAAGGTGAAATCCTTGGTTCATTCGCATTTAATTTAGATGAAGAAAAAACGGCTACACTTTGTTTTTTACAATCAAAAGAATTTGTGATTAATGATTGGGAAAATGAATACAAGCAATACGTTAAAAACACATATACTCCGGTAGAAGGTGAAATGCCAGAATCGATGATTTATATGCCTTTAATTTCAAAAGGAAAAACCATTGGCGTTATTACAGTTCAAAGTTTTAAAAAACATATTTATAACGAACACCATCTCGATTTATTGAGAAGTTTATCGGTGTATGTTGGTGGCGCCATCGAAAATGCTAATCTATACAAAGGCTTAGAAGATAGGGTTGCCGAAAGAACTAAAGAAGTTCTTCATCAAAAAGAACAAATTGAAAAATCACACGAAAACACAAGACTATTAAGTAAAATTGGGCAGCATATCATTTCAAATGTAAACTTTGATGCCATATTTGGAGAATTGCATGAAAACATAAGTCAGCTTATGAATGCGGATTGTTTTGGTGTACGGATTTATCAGCCAAAATTAAATGAAATTGAATACCGCTACGAAATAGAGAATGGAGAATCTTTTGAACCCATCAGCGTATCGATGGATAATGACGACAATTATTCTGTGTGGTGTGTCAAAAATAAAAAAGAGATTTTCATCAACGATAACCTCAACGAATACCATAAATACACTAAAAAAATTGTGGTGCCAAGTGGCGATATGCCGAACTCATTATTATTTTGTCCGATGATGATTGGCGAGCGTGTAGTAGGAGTTATTACTGTTCAAAGCTTCAAAAAAAATGCGTACCTACCTTTACACATAGATATTTTAAAAACTTTGGGCACTTACACAGCTATTGCATTAGAGAATGCCAACTTAGTTGAAAATTTGGAAGTAAAAGTAGAAGAACGCACACGCGAAGTTGTGATGCAAAAAGAAATTATTGAAGAATCCAATAAACATATTACGGATAGTATCAAATATGCTAAACGTATTCAAGAAGCATTTTTACCTACAGAAGAAAACGTCAGTACACTTTTAAAAAACGCCTTTGTACTATACAAACCAAAAGATATTGTAAGTGGAGATTTTTATTGGATAGAGGAAAAAAATGATAAAATTTTATTTGCCGTTGTAGATTGTACTGGGCATGGTGTTCCTGGCGCATTTATGAGCATTATTGGTTTTAATGGTTTAAATCAAATTGTAAACGAATATAACTACACCAAACCATCCGAGATTTTAACGCAACTAAATAAAAACATTAGTAACACTTTACGTCAAAAAGTAGAAGACTCTAAAATACGTGACGGAATGGATGTGGCTATTTGTTCATTAGATTTAAATACAAAAAAATTAGAATTTGCTGGTGCTTTTAGTCCTTTATTTATTATTCGCGATGGCGAAGTTTTAAAAATAAAAGGCGATAAACAACCAATCGGTAATTTTGTTGGAGTGGAAGAATATGAATTTACGAATCACGAAATTCAATTACAGGCAAACGATAAATTATACATCTTCTCTGATGGATTTGTAGATCAATTTGGTGGAGCTGGAGGCAAGAAACTAAAATACAATGCTTTCCGAAATTTATTGACTGAAAATCACCAAAAACCAATGCCCGAACAAAAAATAGCTATTAACGCATTTTTTGAAACTTGGAGGGCTGGTTACGAGCAAATTGATGATGTTTGTATGATCGGACTTTCCGTTTAAAATTTAGAACAATTCCAAATAAGCTAATTTTAGTCTATTTGTAAACCTAATTGGGCTTATTCTTGTTATTTAGTTGATAAAAGCATTAAAATTTATTGGATTAAATGCTTCACAATTATACATTTGCCAAGTAAAAATTAAACACATTTCTCTTATGAGTCAAGGATTCTTAAAATCATCAATCGGAAAAAAATTTGTAATGGGTCTAACGGGCTTATTCCTTATTTCATTTTTAGTAGTACACTGCTTCATTAACTGCCTTATCTTTTTTAATGATGGCGGTTTAACATTTAACGTTGGCGCCGATTTTATGGCTCACAACTGGTTAATTAGAGCAGGCGAATTAGTTCTATTTTTTGGGTTAATTGTTCACATTATCCAAGCGTTACTTTTAACGTTAGAAAACAAAAAAGCTCGTCCTATTGGGTACGCTAAAGTTGACGGAGCTGCTAACTCTTCATGGTACAGCCGTTCAATGGGTTTATTAGGAACTTTATTATTAATTTTCCTAATCATTCACTTAGTTCATTTCTGGGTTAAATCTCGTTTCACTGGATTACCAGGGGAAGATGCTAATGGAAACGAAAACCTTTATGCAGTTATGCAAGAAACATTTAAAATGGCATGGGTAGTGGTATTATACGCATTATCAATGATTTCATTAGCATACCATTTATTACATGGTTTCCAATCAGCGTTCCAAACATTAGGATTAAATCATAAAGTGTACACGCCAATTATCAAAAAAGCTGGTATCGCATTTTCAATACTTATTCCTTTTATTTTCGCTTTAATGCCAATCTTAATGTTTTTAGGCATTATTAAATAATTAAAAAATTCAATATTACATTCTTAATTTTTCGATATGAGTAAATTAGATTCAAAAATTCCTGAAGGAGCAATAGACCAAAAATGGACAAAATACCGTTCAACTGTTCCATTAGTAAACCCTGCGAACAAACGTAGCTTAGAAGTATTAGTGGTTGGGTCGGGATTAGCGGGAGCTTCGGCAGCAGCTACTTTAGCTGAAATGGGGTACAAAGTAAAAGTATTTTGTTTTCAGGATTCACCTCGTCGTGCACACAGTATTGCAGCTCAAGGTGGTGTAAATGCAGCAAAAAATTATCAAAATGATGGTGACTCCACTTACCGTTTATTTTACGATACAATTAAAGGGGGTGACTATAGAGCACGTGAAGGAAACGTTCATCGTTTAGCTGAAGTGTCTTCTAACATCATTGATCAATGTGTGGCTCAAGGTGTGCCTTTAGCTCGTGAGTATGGTGGATTATTAAGTAACCGTTCTTTTGGTGGTACTCAAGTTCAACGTACATTTTACGCAGCTGGTCAAACTGGTCAACAATTATTATTAGGTGCTTACTCAGCTTTACAACGTCAAGTTGGTTCTGGTAATGTGACATTATGTTCTCGTCACGAAATGTTAGACGTTGTAACGATTGATGGTGTTACTCGTGGTATTATCGCTCGTAATTTAATTACTGGAGAAATGGAAAAACATTTTGGTCATGCTGTATTATTGTGTACAGGTGGTTACGGAAATGTATTTTATTTATCTACCAATGCGATGGGAAGTAACGTAACAGCGGCATGGAAAGCTCACAAAAAAGGTGCTTTCTTTGGTAATCCTTGTTACACACAAATTCACCCAACTTGTATTCCTGTTTCAGGTGATCACCAATCTAAATTAACCTTAATGTCAGAATCGTTACGTAACGATGGACGTATTTGGGTTCCAAAAAAGAAAGATGATAACCGTAAACCAACAGATATTCCTGAAGAAGAAAGAGATTATTACTTAGAGCGCCGTTACCCTGCATTTGGTAACTTAGTGCCTCGTGATGTGGCTTCTCGCGCTGCAAAAGAACGTTGTGATGCTGGTTACGGAGTTGGTAATTCTAAAATGGCGGTGTATTTAGATTTCGCATTTAATACAGCTCGTTACGGAAGAACAGAAGCAACGAAGAAAAATATTCAAAACCCAAGCCAAGAAGAAATCATGCGCTTAGGTAAAGAAGTAGTGAAAGAAAAATACGGTAACTTGTTTGATATGTATCAACAAATTACTGGCGAAAATCCTTATGAAGTGCCAATGCGTATTTACCCAGCAGTTCACTACACAATGGGTGGTTTATGGGTAGATTATAACTTAATGACTACTGTAAAAGGTTTATATGCATTAGGTGAAGCTAACTTCTCTGACCACGGGGCTAACCGTTTAGGTGCTTCAGCTTTAATGCAAGGTTTAGCAGATGGTTATTTCGTAATACCTTATACAATTGGTGTTTACTTATCTAACGAAGTAACTCGTATGAGTGCTGAAAAAGATAAAGCAGATTCCATTGATAAATTAAAAACTAAACATCCTGCATTTGACGCGGCTTTAAAAGATCAAACAGACTTAATCAATAAATTCTTAAACATCAAAGGAACTAAATCAGTAGAAAGTTTCCATAAACGTTTAGGATTGATTATGTGGAACAAATGTGGTATGGCTCGTAACAAACAAGGTTTAACAGAAGCTATTACTGAAATACAAGCATTACGTAAAGAATTTTGGAGCGATGTACGTGTATTAGGAAGCTCTGATGAGTTTAACCCAGATTTAGAAAAAGCTGGTCGCGTTGCTGACTTTATTGAATTAGGTGAATTAATGTGTAAAGATGCATTACACCGCGAAGAAAGCTGTGGAGGTCACTTCCGTGAAGAACACCAAACTGAAGAAGGTGAAGCAAAACGTGATGACGTTAACTTTGCCTACGTAGCTGCTTGGGAATACAAAGGCGTTAGCGACTGGGAATTAAATAAAGAAGAATTAAAATACGAAAATATTAAAATCGCTCAACGATCATATAAATAATAGAAACTATGGGATCAGGACACGGAACAGAATTGAATCTAACTTTAAAAGTTTGGAGACAAAAAAATACAAAAGCAACAGGTAGCTTTGAAACACATCAATTAACAGGCATTTCAACTGACATGTCGTTCTTAGAAATGTTTGATGTATTAAACGAAAAATTAATTAGCGAAGGTAAAGAAGCAATTGCATTTGATCACGATTGCCGTGAAGGTATTTGTGGTATGTGTAGTATGTACATCAATGGTCGTCCACACGGACCAAAACAAGGTGTGACGACTTGTCAATTACACATGCGTTCTTTCAAAAATGGCGATACTATTGTAGTGGAGCCATGGAGAAGTGCTGCATTTCCAGTAATTAAAGATTTAGCAGTGGATAGAAGTGCTTTTGATAGAATTATCGCTAGTGGTGGTTACATCTCTGTAAACACAGGTAATGCACAAGACGCAAACAATATTTTAATTCCTAAAACAGATGCAGATGAGGCTTTTGGAGCAGCAGCTTGTATTGGTTGTGGAGCTTGCGTAGCAGCTTGTAAAAACAGTTCGGCGATGTTATTTGTTTCGGCAAAAGTTTCTCAGTTAGCGTTATTACCTCAAGGACAAATTGAACGCAAAGAACGTGTATTGAAAATGGTTGCTCAAATGGATGAAGAAGGATTCGGTAATTGTACAAACACAGGTGCTTGCGAAGCAGAATGTCCTAAAGGAATTTCTTTAGAAAACATTGCTCGTATGAATCGTGAGATGACAGCAGCAACATTTAAATAGTTATTGTATACATTATAAAAAGGCTGAGTGTAAACAACACTCAGCCTTTTTTATTTCAAAAAATACAATTCGTTTTTATAAAGGATTACCCGTGTTGTATTATAGTAGATTAACTCCAAGCAAAACACTTAGCTAAATCCATTTTATTTTTTTTATTTCTGGCAAACAATTTTGCAATTTTCTTATTAGTTGAATAACGAAAATGGTTGATTTTTCTGCGTTTCGATGCGTTTACACGATGATTCGTTTTGTTTGTGTTTCTATTTAATGTTAATGCTTTTCCTACACTAGACTTAAGATTAACTTCATTACGAGATTGTATTGGTGGCGGAGCAATAATAGTATTTTCTGTTATAACAACCTGTTTAGGGTTAGACAACACATTCTTAACCTCATTTGCAGTAGGTTTATCTATTGGTTGTTGAATCTCTATAACTGGCTTAGTTATAGATGCTGTAGTAACTGGTGCTTTTTTTTGAGGAAGTGGTAAGGGCTTCTTTGGCTTTACAATAGGTTTTGGTTTATTTTTGACAGCTAATTGCTTATTACTTGTTGTATTGGCGGGTTTAGCTTTAGGTTTATAAATAGGAGCCGTATTAGCCACTTTAACAGGACTTACCTTTTTCTTTTTAATGACAGCAACATTAATGGATTGGGAGAACTGTGAGTTATTATTGGGGCCGTTGTTTATCAATGGCATTTGATCAAAATCATTATTAATGTTAACATTAATAAGATTGCCCAAATTTGGATGAGGAACGTTGATAACGTTGATGTTGTTTATGTTATTTTGCGCTACCGCTTGTTGAGAAAATCCCAGTTGCCAAATAATTACTAATGCCAATGCACATGGCTTCACTGTTTTTTTTAATGCTAGAGTTTTGAATGTTTTCATGTCATTTTTATTTTGATTGAAACAAAACTACAAGACTAAGTAGTTGATAAATGAAAGACTTGGCAAAGCACTCTTTTCACTTGGTGAAATAAAAAAACGTCCTGTATTATTTACGGACGTTATATTTAAAATGGTTTGTTAGAGTGCGAGAACAAGATTGAGGTACTAATATACTGCTAGAATGAGTCTTAACAGAAAATAAAATTATGCTGGACGATTAATCAACTCGTTTGTTTTCATAATCAAATCCATAAATAAGATTTTAGGATTGGCATTACGTTCTACATGATAAAAGGCAGAATTAAACTCTTCCAATAATTTTTCGTAATTCCGTTGATGAACAAAACGAGCAAACTTAGTGATGAATTCTTTTTCTTCGCCCGAATGTCTCACCAAATCAACACTTCCAAAATTAAACATCAAACAATCTCTAAATATTTCTAAACCATATTGTAAAAATTGCTTTTGCTTTTCTCTTCCACTTCTTGCATTTTCATCAATCCAAGCCACTGCTTTAACAGCATCAAACTTTAAGGCAATTAGCATAAAGGCTCTAAAGTTTTGCAGATAAGCCGTGCCTCCATCTAAATGTTGAAGAAGAAGTTGTGCTTCTCGGTAGCTACCATCACTTAATAAAGCTGCTTGCTTAGCTGCTTGTGGTTGACAACTAAATTCTTCTACTAAACCATTTACGATATCATCATTATCAATTTTATAAAATGGAATTTGTTGTACACGAGATATAATAGTAGCTAATAATTGATCAGGATGATTACACACTAACAAAAACAATGTTTGCTCTGGAGGCTCCTCTAATATCTTTAAAAGTTTGTTGGCAGATGAGGCATTCATTTTTTCTGGCTGCCAAATAATCATGATTTTATATCCGCCTTCGTAACTTGTATAAGATAATTTTTTTAAAATATCATTGGCTTCATCGGTAGGAATAGTTGGTTGTTTGTTTTCAGCACTTAAACTATCAAACCAATCATGAACCGTTAAATAGGGCGTTTCAATAAAGGTTTCTCTAAACTCAGGTAATAAATCATTACTCGTACGAACATTCTTACTTAAAGGAATTGGAAACACTAAATGTAAATCTGGATGTATTAATTTGCTCACTTTTAAACAAGATGAGCAAACTCCACACGAATCATGAGCTTGTTTATTTGAGCAAAATAAATATTGAACAAAAGCAAATGCTGCAGCCAAATTACCACTACCTTCTGGCCCTGTAAACATCAATGCATGAGGCACACGGCCATCTTGAAGCATGTTTAGCAGTTTTTCCTTAACTGGTTTTTGACCTATAATTTTCTTGAAAAGCACAGGCTAATTTACATATTTAGATGATTATAAAATGTATTATAAATCAAAAATGATGTTTAATTTTACAGTATGCATATTGGTTTGTTTTTTGGCTCATTTAATCCTGTTCATGTTGGACACATGGTACTGGCAAACTATATGGCATCTTTTACAGATTTAGAGCAAGTATGGTTTGTGGTTTCGCCACATAATCCTTTAAAAGAAAAATCTTCTCTTCTTAATCAAAATCAACGTTTGCACATGGTAAACTTGGCTATTGGCGATAACGATAAATTAAAAAGTAGTAATATTGAATTTGGTCTTTCTCAACCATCATATACAGTTAATACCCTAGCCCATTTAAAAGAAAAATACCCAGCACATCAATTTTCATTGATAATGGGCGAAGACAATTTAGAGTCTTTTAAGAAGTGGAAAAATTATGAGGAAATTCTTAAAAATCACAAACTATATGTATACCCAAGGCCTAATTGTAATTCAGAAGTCCCGATAGCTATCGGGATAAAAACCCATCCGAATGTGATTATGACGGAAGCTCCATTGATGGACATTTCTTCTACCATGATTAGAAGTGCCATAAAAGACAAAAAAGACGTGTCTTCCTTTGTTCCTCTAGCCGTTTGGCAGTATTTAGATGAAATGCACTTTTATAAAAAGTAAAAATTGTGCCTTTTAGGAATTCGATAATTGTTCATGATTGGATAAAATCAGATAAGTTAGCTTAAGTTATACTAACCAAAGCCTTCTATTGAGTATTTATTGCCATTTTACGGGCGTTTTGAGATGCATCCTAGGTCAAAAACACTAAAACTAAACTGAGTTAGGAATCCTATTTCGGGTTAAATCGAATTATTATTTAAGACTTTTCTTTCATAATATTGTATTAGTAATTTTTTAATAATCAGATAACACTATACCACATGAAAAAACTTTTACTTATTGCATCTTCTTTATTGATTGGCAGCCTTCAAATAACTGCGCAATCATCTGTTGTTGTAAATGATTTTACAAACGGACAATTGCCAATTGCTAATAATAGCATTATTAGTCTTTCTGCATCCGCAAACGAACACGTGCAAACAGAGATAAATGTTAAAAACACATCAAACACAACTAAAATTTACAAACTTAGACGCTATGACGATATTTTAAATACTGGTGCAAGTGCTTATTTTTGCGTTGGAGGTGGTAACTGTTATGGACCAACTACAATGATTGCTCCTTTATCTGTTACGCTTGCCGCTAGTGGAACAACAGGAGATGATTTGTATTCGCAAAACTTGATGTATTTATTGGATTTAGAGGAAGGTCCAACGCCAGGTATTTCTCATATCAGATACCAAATTTACGATCAAAACAATCCAAGTGATTTATTCACTTTTACAATTTATTATAATGATGCCGTTTCTGTAAAAGAAAACACGCAATTGTTTTCATCTGTTTCGGCTGTGTATCCAAATCCAGCAATCAATAAAGCACACATCAATATTGTTTCTTCTGAAACGGTTGACAATGCTTCTTTATCTATTACTAATAGTTTAGGTTCTGTAGTATCTACAAAATATATCGACTTATCTGCCGGTAAAAATACGGTTGCAATTGATTCTGAATCATTAAGTTCAGGAATTTATTTTGCGACTATATCAACTAACAAAACAAAAATTGTAAAAAAATTCACCGTAAATAAATAATAATCTAATAACAAAACCCATAACATGAAAAAAACAACTACCCTATTAAGCTTTTTAGCATTAACCACTTTTGGTTTTGCTCAAAGCCCTCGTATGTCTCTTTACGAAGAGTTTACAGGAGAAAACTGTCCTCCATGTGCAGGAACAAATCCCATTCTTGATCCAATTTTAACAAGTAATTTAAATAATACTATTCCATTGAAATGGCAAGTAGCAATTCCAAGTGCTCCTACATCTCTTACATCATTATACCAACAAAACAAAACGGAAATTGATCAACGTGATGCGTATTATTCAATTTCATCTGCTCCAAGTGGTATTCAAGATGGTCAAAGCCCGACAGTATATGGTGCAGCGTCAGATCATCCAATAGATATTGATGCCAACATTTTAAATACGTCGGCTGCTGTAACATCTCCATTTACTATTGCTATGACAAGAGCATGGGATGCAACTTTTAGTACAATTACTGTTAGTGTAACATTAACTGCTACTGGGAACTACACAACAACTGGAACAAACTTAAAATTCCGTTTGGTAATGACTGAAAAAGAAGTTCACTATGCAGTGGCTCCAGGATCTAATGGTGAAAAAGATTTTCACTGGGTAGCTCGTAAATCATTCCCTACTTTAGCTAACGGAACTGCTATGGCAAATACATGGACTGTTGGTCAATCTCAAACATTTACTGTGTCTTGTCCATTACCTTCATACATTTGGGATAAAAGCGAAGTAGAAATGGTTGGCTTTATTCAAGATGATGCTAATAAATATGTTTTACAAGCTGGTTTAGCTGCTGCTGCTCCATTAACAAATGATGCTAAAGCTTTTGCATTAGGTAATGTAAATCCAATTGTTTGTGGAACAACTCTTAACCCACAAGCCATCGTGTCTAATAATGGTTCAAACGCCATCACTTCAATGACGATTAACCCATACTTAAATGCAGTTGCGCAAGCTCCATACATTTATACTGGTAGTATTGCTGCAGGCGCATCTGCAACAATTGCTTTAAATCCAGTAACTGTTGTTGGTGGTAATCATACATTTTCAGTTAACATTGTACAAGTAAATGGCGGTACTGATAATAACATCGCTAACAATACTAAAAAACAAGCATTTTCAGTAGTAACGTCATACGCTCCAGCGCCAATTGTACAATCATATTCAACAGCTGTTTTCCCAGGTACAGGTTGGATATTAGTAAACACAGACGGTGGTTCTGCTACAAACACTTGGCAACGCAGCACTGCTGCTGGTGCTTTTGGTGTAGCTCCTGCTGGTTGTGCAAAATATAATTTTTATAACAATGCAAATGTTGGTGATGTAGATGAATTAATTTTCCCTGCAATGAGCTTAACAGGACTTACTGCTCCAATGTTAACATTTGATGTAGCAAAAGCACGTTATGGTACATATGCCGATAAATTAGAAGTTTTAGTATCTACTGATTGTGGTGCATCTTGGGCAACTGTTTACTCTAAAGATGATGCTAGTGGTTTAACTACTGCTCCATCTACAACGGTAGCATTTACTCCAACAGCTACTCAATGGAGAACAGAATCTGTTAACTTAACATCTTATGCTAATGCAGCACAAGTATTAGTTAAGTTTGCCGCTTCGAATGATTATGGAAATAATTTATACTTAGATAATGTTAATTTATCTGAGAATGCTACAAGTATTAAAACAGTTGACGCTAACATCTCTTCTGTTGAGTTATATCCTAACCCAACAGCTAACGAAACTACCGTTAACGTTACTTTAGTTAATACTTCGGATGTTGCTGTAACAGTATTAAACAACGTAGGTCAAATTGTTTACCAATCTGCATCAACTTTAAGTGCTGGTTCAAATAAAGTAAACATCGATACAAGAAACTTAGCATCTGGTATTTATAATGTATTAGTAGCTACTGAAAACGGTTCGGTTACTAAAAAATTATCTGTTACTAAGTAATTGTTTTTGTTTTTTAAAGTTAAAAAAGGCTGGTGTGATACACCAGCCTTTTTTTTATCAAGTTTATTTATGTGGGATTTTTAACTAAAAATAGCATTATACGGCTTAAAATCCTATGTTAAAACCTCACATTTTAATTAAAAAGCCTATTTTTGTAGAGGTTGGTAGTAATTACCAACCTCTATTATTTTAATACTATGCTAAAAAAAATACTTTTTATTTTTGCAACTACTTGCTTGATTCATTTCAGCTATTCTCAAGTACTATATAGCGAACGATTTAACGCTCAAAGTTTAAATACAGCTACCTATACGGCTAATAGCGCGACTCAAACTTATTTTTATGGAGATGTTCCTGCCAACATGTTTGCTATTAAAAACGATACCATTCCGGCAGATACCTTAACCGCTAATTATCCATTTAGAGCAAACGGACAAAAGAAAAAAGCCTGGTTAAGTTATGTACCCGTTAATGGAACCGACACCTTTGCGGTTTCTACCTCTTGGTTAAAACCTACTGGTACTGCAAATAATTGGTTAATTACACCTACTATTTATAGCATTACAGCAAACTCGGTTTTAACGTGGGAAGCCATGGCACCAGATTTAAATAATCAAGATGGATATGAGGTTTATGTGACAACTAATACCTCTTCAACACCAGTAGTAGGTAATTTTACTTCCGTGGTATTTAGTACATCTGCCGAAAAAAGTACGTGGCAAACACATGGCGTTTCATTAGCAGCCTATATTGGACAAAATATTCGTATTGCCTTTAGAAACAATTCAGTTAATAAATACCAATTATGGATTGACGATATTATTGTTTCAAACATTACGAATGCATATGACGCAAGCACCGCATCACACAATGTTTATAAATACGCGGCGAATAATACCTCAAATTTTATAACAGCAACTTTTAAAAATACTGGATATACTCCAGTAACCAATCTTACGATTAATTATAAAATGGCAAATGGGCCAGTTGTATCTGAAACAAAGATTTTATCTCCTGCTTTAAATTATTTAGATAGTAAGGAATTAACCTTTACCATCCCTTATAGCTCATCAACAGCTCTTTACAATACATTTAAAATTTGGCCAACCTTTATAAACGGTCAACCAGATGCGGTAGCAACAAACGACACGGTATTTGGAGCTATTACCATTTTATCATCTGTGCCAGCAAAAAAAGTATTAATTGAAGAATTTACAAGTGCCGCTTGTGGATGGTGTCCCGATGGATATACGTCCCTAAATTCAATTGTAACAACCAATACTAACGTTGTAGCTGCTGCTATTCATGATAATGATAACATGTCTACCGCCTCAGGCAATACACTTATAGCCGATTACTCGCCAACCTTTCCAAGTGCAAGTATTGATCAGTATCACTATTCATCACTTAACTCAGTGAGCGTCGAAAAAAATAACTGGAACACCATTATCAATCAGCGTTTAGCTATGAAAGTTCCTGCAACGGTTACTGTTAGCAATGTTGTTTTTAACGCCACTACTCAACAAATTGATGCAACAGTATCAACAACCTTTTATGGTGATGTAAAAGGAGATTACCGTTTGAATTTATATATTAAGGAAAATAATATTTACGGCCCACTAACAGATAATACTGACAACCAATGGAATCAACATAGTTATTTATTTAACGTTCCTGCGTCTCCTTACTATCAATTAGGATCTTACTTAAATCCAACAACTAACTTATTATCTGGTGTTGATTTTAAACATCAATATACCATTAATCAAATGCTAGATGGAGCTTATGGGGCAGCTGGTGTTATTCCATCAAATGGTTCTACAAACGGAATGACATATACCAAAAATTATTCTTACACATTGCCTTCGGCTACTAGCGGAGAATTTAGATACAATGCCGATAATATCTATTTAATTGCTGTATTAAGCGAATACACAACGGATACTAAAACAAGAGCAATTTTAAATGTTGCTGAAACAAAATTAAACACGAATGCAGAAGTGTTGGTGTCAGTAAAAGAATTAACGGCAAAAGATATTCAACTAAATATTTTTCCAAATCCAACATCTGATGTTTGTTACTTAAATTATAAAATAAGCAATGACGAATTTGTAACTGTAAATGTGTTTAATGCATTAGGTGAGCTAGTGTATATAGAAAGTAAGCATGTGAATGCAGGAAACGTATCTCACGAACTAAATTTAAAAGAATTAAATTCTGGAAATTATAGCGTACAAATATCTTTTAAGAATAACACCATTACAAAAAAATTAACCATCATTAAATAACAAAATGATTGTAATTACAGGAGCAGCAGGTTTTATAGGTAGTTGTTTAATCAGCAAATTAAACGATGAAGGTCACGAAAATTTAATTTTAGTAGACGATTTTTCGCAACTACAAAAAATTGATAATTACCATACAAAAAACTTCGTTCATAAAATTGAGCGTTCTCATTTTTTAGAGTGGTTTGAAGAACATGCTGCAGAAGTAAACTTTGTTTATCATATTGGTGCTCGCACAGATACTACCGAATTTAATGTGGAACTATTTAATGAGTTAAACTTAAACTACACAAAATCTATTTGGAACACTTGCGCAAAACATTTTATTCCTTTGGTTTACGCCTCATCAGCTGCAACGTATGGTTTAGGAGAATTTGGCTACGATGACGATGAAACAAAAATAAATTTATTAAAGCCCCTAAATCCATACGGCGATAGTAAAAATGATTTTGATAAATGGGCCATCACACAAAAAGCTTGTCCGCCAAAATGGGCTGGGTTTAAATTCTTTAATGTTTACGGGCCAAACGAATATCATAAAGGACGAATGGCCTCGGTTATTTTTCACTCCTTTAATCAAATAAACGAAAAAGGTCAAGTGAAATTATTTCGTTCTCATAATCCAAACTACACAGATGGCGGACAATTACGCGACTTTGTGTACGTAAAGGATTTAGTTGATGTATTATATTTCACTTACGGAGAAAATATCAAAAACGGAATTTACAATTTAGGAAGCGGCAAAGCTCGTCCGTTTTTAGATTTAGCTAAAGCAACCTTTAAAGCATTAGGTAAAGAACCAAATATTGAATTTATAGATACACCGATTGATATTAGAGATAAATACCAATACTTTACAGAAGCCAATATGAGTAAATTGATTGCTCAAGGATATACAAAACCCTTCACAAGTTTAGAAGATGGCGTACATGATTACGTTACAAATTATTTGATTGGCAAAAAGTATCTTTAAATCGTGTTTTCTAATTTTTAATGAATTTTATTTTACTACTTAATCCATTAGTATCAATAAAATTAATTATGTAAAGCCCTTCCGGAAAAAAGCTCACATTTAATTCAATAATATCACTGATTGTTTTCTCAGAAAATACAACTTTTCCTAATAGATCATAAACTAGTAATTCACCATTTTTGTCAGTTAAACTGATGTTTATTTTTTCATGAGAAGGATTTGGATAAAGATTTAATGTCGATTTTATTGACTGATTCTTATTTATCCCACTTAGTATTTGCAAGCTATTAATAGTAGTATTTGTGATAATAGGGGCATTATAATCGAAAAAGATGGCTGCATTATTTCTGAACTCAGTACCTGGCAGTAAATTTTTTTTAGTTTTAATGCGATAGCTTACCATTCCATTGCTCGCCACGCCATAATACGGAAGATATATATTATTAAATGAAAACTTAACTACGCCATTAAGACTCATACTTGCAGTATAATTATGGTCTGCATATCCTGGTATAAAACTTTCCCAATCTAAATCACTATCCAAAGTATCTAATATATAAATATTTTGCGCGTAGTAAGTTCCTGTATTTTGAAAATGAATAACATATTCTAAAATAGTATCATTATAACTAATGATACCGTAAGGGCCGATGCCTTTAGGTGTTACTTCTTTAAAATTAGGATCATAAGAAGACACTACTGTTGTGTTATAATTATTAACGTTATTCCAAGGGGTATAGTCAGAAGTCCAATTGCTCGATATAGGAGCCATAGAGGATACCGTGTCATTAAAAGTTAAATTAGTTCCAGCGGAAATATTAGTAGGCACATAATAATTAATAATATCAGAAGACGAGGCTAAAGGAGTTAAAGTTGTAAATCCATTATTTACTGAATACCAGTTTGGAAACGCGCCAGAGTTAAATTGAATAAAAGGTATTGTAGAATTTGCAAAACCAAGTTGTCCATCTTGTGCATATGATACTTGAATATTATTTTCGTTATAAGTACCTTCATTTACAACAATTATTTTTTGAGTATAATTATTTCCCGGAACTGGCTGATTAACCGATGTTGTAATAATATGCAGATCATGAACAGGAATAACTGTATTGGCAAAGTTAGTATACATAATACAGCCTGAAGATGGATTGGTTATAACAACAGCTGTATTATTCTGACATCCTGAAATTTGATAATTGGCATTCATGTGCTCTGTTAAGGTATATGTACCCGCTGGAACAGTAAAGCTATATATACCGTTTGCATCTGTATAAGCATAGCCAACTCCGGATCCATCTATCCTCACATGGGGTATTCCAAACTCGCCAATATCCTGTATACAATTTAAATTCGCATCATTATAAACAGTACCACCGATTATACAATAACAATTTGTATTAGCGGTATTATAGCCTAAAAAAGTATAATCCTGTGCAACACATCCTGCTGCATCGGTTACCGATAAATAATAATTTCCAGAAGACATACCACTTATATTAGAAGAAGTCGCATTTGTTGACCATTGATATGCATAAGGAGCGGTTCCATTCGATACACTTGCACTAATGGCACCATCGGAAGAAAACAAACAAGAAGTAGGTGTCGTATTAAATCCTATTTGTATAGGGGATGTACTGTAAACATTTCCTAGTTTCACCAATTTGCAATTTGCTGCATCTGTTAAAGTACAACTATATGCACCATTTGGTATATTAGAAGCAATTGCCGTTGTTGCCCCATTTGACCAAAGATAAGTGTAAGGTGAAGCTCCAGGAGAAGACAAGTAAACCTGTGCGCTTCCGTTATTTTGATTACAAGTTTCGGGAGAGGTTAATATACTACCGTTCAAATTAGAAACATTCATTATGTTTACATTTCCACTATTAGCACATCCGTTTGCATCTGTTGCAGTAAATAAATATTGTCCACTCGACACATTTGAAAGTATCATTCCTGTTTGAACTGGATAAGTATTCCATGTGATTGAATATGGTGCTTGCCCACCAGACAATATTAAAGTGGCACTTCCTGTTGCAGCAGTACATTGGCTTACACTAGTTGAAACAGTAGCTATAATAGGCGTTGTCCGTTGTATATTAGCATAACTATCTCCTAAACATCCGTTCGCATCTATAACATTTACTGGATAATAACCACTTGTTAAATTAGAAATTACCTGCGTATTTTGACCATTTGTCCATTGGTATGAATAAGGTGCAGTTCCACCGCTTGCAAAAACTGTAGCACTTCCATTACTTAATAAGCAAGAAGCATCAACATCTGTAGTTCCAACATTTAAAGTAGGTGTTTGTACTATATCAAAGTACTTATTTTCATAACATCCATTAGCATCAGTTACTGTAACATTTTTCCAGCCCTTCGTTAAATTATTCACACTAGATGATGTTAAACCATTATCCCATAAATAGGTATAAGGTGCGGTACCCCCCACAATCGCTGTTATTGATGCTGTACCATTAGTACAATTAGCAACCGTTGTGTTAACACTATAAGTAATTCCGGAATTATATGTAACATACAATGGTACTAAAGCACTAGGAGATCCTATTGCATTAGTTTGACAACCAGCTGCATCTGTTATAAAATAGTTGTAGATACCCGCTGGTAAGTTACATGGCTCACTTGTATTGATAGTAAAACTTGAATACAATTCTTGCCACATAATGGAATACGGCAAAGTTCCGCCAGAAATACCTAATGAAACACTTGCGGCAGCAGCTGGACAACTATATGAAACTATCGTTCCCCATGGCTGGGCTACATTAATGACAGATGACAAAAAAACGGTGGAACTAGTTGCAGCTACAAGTCCGCCTTGAAGTACTTCTGCAAGATATACATATTTTGACTGATTGGAAATTTGGGTAGTATAAGTTGTAACATTTGTTTGGGTTGCAATAATAGTATTTGGACTTGCTTGATATTGATACCAAATAACATCATAAGGAGGAGTGACACCAGTAATTGTTGCCTTCAAAATCCCGTCATTATTACATTCAGGCTGCACAACACTTAGTGTTATGCTTTGAGAACATATTGTATCAATTGACAAAAGAAAAAAACAAATACCGATAATATAATTTTTCATAACCCCTAGTTTTAATATAAAGATAAATAAAACCAAAAGAAGCGGGCTATCTGTTTGTTATTTGATGGCATTTTGACGATAACTGATGTCCTTTTGACGATAATTGTTTTATAAATACCAGAAAAACAACATCGTTTGCACAATCAATAATCCATCTACCCATAAATAGTAGTAAAACGAATGCTTTTTCTCGTTAGTAAAAATTACAGTGGCAATGACCAGTAATCTTAAAACGATAGAGCTTACTAAAAATTGGGATTGGTGATTAAATAGGTAAAAGGAAATAAATCCTCCCGCTATAAAAAATAGACACATTAGTTTAGTGATAGTGCTTCCAAATGTATTAGCATAGGTGTTAACGCCTGATAAAAAATCATTCACTGAATCTTTAATATCAAACAGCAAGCATAACACTGATATAAAACAAAATTGCGATACAACAAACCATATACTGTGTTCTGTCAATAATTTGTTTTCAATTAAAGGCACTAAACTGCAACTAATAACCCACACCGACGAAATTAAAAATGGTTTAATGTATCCGTGTCTTCTTAAATTAAAAGGCGGTAGATAATATAATGTAGAAACCACTTCGGCGCCAATCATAATGCCGATGGATGTCCAACTTAAACTGTTACATAAAAACAAAACAATTAATAACGATAATCCAACACTTATTAATAAAGTTTTTTTATGCTTAATCAACCATTGAGAGCGTTCTTCATGAACATTGTTTTGATTAATCATGTAGCCGCGTTGCACATTGTATTGCAAATAGGTTGACAATAAAATAAAAAGTAAATAAGAGTTATTAGCAAAGTTTAATGGAATAGCAAACAAACGATAGGTTAAACACACTTGCGCTAATGCACACAAGGCAATAAACACATTAGCATACACTAAAGTTTTTACAAATGGATTGGATATGAACCAATTAGTTTTCAAAAATTTCAATGGCGTTTTGTGAAGTAATAGAAGCTACATCTTCCATACTCATATTTTTTATTTGAGCTATTTTCTCTGCTACTAAAGGCAAATAAGCGCTTTCGTTTCGTTTGCCTCTATGAGGAACTGGTGCTAAATAAGGTGCATCCGTTTCCAAAACTATATCATGAATTTTTAATTGCTCAACTACTTTGTCTAAACCTGAATTTTTAAAAGTAACTACTCCTCCAATTCCCAATTTAAAATTACCTAATGAAAGTACTTTTTGTGCTTGAATGATATCACCACTAAAACAATGAAATATTCCTTTAGGAAGTTTATCATAGGATTTTAAAATTTCGAAGATTTCATCAAAGGCATTTCTGCAATGAATAACCACAGTATAATTATATTCTAATGCCCAAAAAATTTGTTCTCTAAAACTCAACTCTTGTTCTTTAATAAAAGTTTTGTCCCAATATAAATCCATGCCAATTTCTCCAATAGCCGAAAATCGTCGTAAATCAAGCCATCTTTTTACAATGTCTAATTCTTCTCTATAATTTTCTTTTACCGAACAAGGATGCAAACCCATCATCGGGAAGCAATGCTCTGGGAAATGGACTTCGAGCGCTAACATACCTTCAATGCTGGAACTATCTACATTTGGCATATAAAATTTTGATACGCCTTTTTCCATTGCCTGATTAATAGAAGCTATTCTATTTTCGTTAAATTCTTCTGAATAAAGGTGTGTGTGGGTATCTATCAACATTGAAAAAATTGGTTATTTTTGTTGTAAATTTAATCATCATGAAGAAATTATTAGCATTTATTTTTTTAGCATCCATCATCCTTTTTAGCGAATGTAAAAAATATCCAGAAGGGCCTGCCATTAGCTTAATAAGCAAAAAAGAACGCATGGCAAATGAATGGCGATTATCTAAATACCTAGAGGATGATATTGATAAAACATCTGATTTCAATAATATATTTACTAGATTCGAATTTAATACTACTAAAGCTGGCGAATATACCATTAACAGACAATATTTCTCCGTTGTATCTACCACAGAAATAGGTAAATGGTCTTTTTCTGGTGATAAAGAAGACTTGATATTAATGCCAACATCCATAAATACTGGAACATTACCAGAGAAAAGTTCATGGCAGATACTAAAGTTAAAAGAAGATGAACTTTGGATTAGAAACTTTGATTCTAATGGTAAAAAAACTGAATATCATTTAATTCCATAAAATTTGAAAATTTTAGTTGTTCGTTTTAGCTCCATTGGCGATATCGTTTTAACAACGCCTATTTTACGTTGTATAAAACAACAACTAAAAGATGTAGAACTTCACTATGTGACTAAACATAATTTTTTATCAGTGATAGAAAATAATATTTATGTCGATAAGGTATTTACCATTAAAGATTCTTTAAAAGACGTCATTCCCCAATTAAAAAAAGAAAATTACGATTATGTGATTGATCTTCATAATAACGTTAGAACATTAAGACTAAAAACAGCTTTAGGAAAAAAATCATTTTCTTTTAATAAGCTAAATTGGGAAAAATTTTTGATTGTTAATTTCAAGAAAAATAAATTGCCACATATTCATATTGTTGATAGGTATTTTGAAACCCTACAATCTTTAGGAGTAAAAAATGACGGTAAAGGGTTGGATTACTTTATTAATGTTAAAGATGAAATAGATATTGCATCTACACTACCTACTCTATTTCATGAAGACTACAATGCGCTGGTAGTTGGTGGCTCATACTTTACGAAACAAATTCCAATTAATAAATTAAAGGAAATTTGCACAAAAAGTTCACTGCCTTTAATTTTATTAGGTGGTAAAGAAGATGCTGCCATTGCCGAACAAGTGTATCAGTTTCATAAAAATAAAACCATCAACTTGTGTGGCAAATTAAATTTAAATCAATCAGCATCCATTATTCAACAAGCAAACAAAGTCATTACATCAGACACAGGCTTAATGCATATTGCAGCAGCCTTCAAAAAAGACACTATATCTTTATGGGGAAATACCATTCCTGAATTCGGAATGGGGCCTTATTTAGCAGGTAAGAATTCCCAAATACTAGAAGTAAAAGAATTATCATGCAGGCCATGCTCAAAATTAGGATACAAAAAATGCCCCAAAGGGCACTTTAAATGTATGAACGATATTGAAATAAAAAGTATTTAGTCTTGAATAAATAAAGCTTTTAATTCAGTAGCATCATCTGGTTTCATTCTTCCTCCTAAAATCAACGATAACTGACGGCGACGTAAAGCGCCCTCATAACGTTTCTTTTCTTCATCTGTTTCCGGAATTAATGGTGGAACTGGCAATGGCGCACCATTTTGATCAATAGCTACAAAAGTAAAAATAGCTTCGTTGCATTTTGTTCTATTGCCAGTAATTCTATCTTCCACAAACACATCAATGTGAACTTCCATACTACTTGTAAACGCACGAGATACTTTTGCCTCAAGTGTTACCACAGAGTTTTGTTTGATTGGATTATCAAAAGACACATGATTAATAGATGCTGTTACAACTACTCTACTCGAATGTCTGCCTGCTGCGATGGCGGATGTAATATCCATCCACTGTAACAATTTACCACCAAATAAATTCCCTATATGATTCGTGTCGTTAGGTAATACTACTTCCGTATTAATGGTTAACGATTCTTTTGCTGTTTTTCCCTTCATGAGTTTTTTATATTATGACTGTAAAAATACTACCTTTGTGTTAAATAAAATAATATGGACTATTTATATATTAAAGCTCTTCATGTCATTTTCGTAGTATGTTGGTTTGCAGGCTTATTTTATATGGTAAGATTATTTATCTATACCAAAGAAGCTAACGAGCGAGAAGAGCCCGCCAAAAGTATTTTAACAACCCAATTAACCTTAATGCAAAAGAAACTGTGGTTTATAATCACTTGGCCAGCTTTTATAGGCACCTTTATTTTTGGAACTTGGATGTTGATTTTAAATCCTGCTATTTTATCCTTTCCATGGATGTGGCTTAAATTAATTTTTGTGGGATTATTAGCTTTATATCATTTACAATGTCACGCTTATTACAAACAACAAAAAGCAGGCATTTTTAAACCATCCTCTTTTAAGTTAAGATTGTTCAATGAACTAGCTACGATATTTTTAGTAGCCATTGTGTTTTTAATTATCGTTCGATCAACTGGAGGATTAGTTTGGGGAATGCTAGGCTTATTTATTTTTGCAGCCTTATTAATGGGCGGAGTGTTTATTTATAAAAGACACCGAAGAATTACTGAAGAGAAGGAGAAAAATAATACACCTCCAACAATACCAAATAACTAGCACAAATTAAACTTGTTCTAGTATAAATTAATATATCATGGAACAACGAAAAAAAATTATTTTAATTGGTGGTGGCTTTGCAGGATTGCATTTAGCGCAACAATTAAACAGTAGTGCATTTGATGTGTTATTAATTGATAAACAAAACCATCATCAATTTCAACCTTTATATTACCAAGTAGCAAGTGCTCGTTTAGAGCCTTCTAATATTTCTTTTCCATTTCGGAAAATTTTTCAAAAATCAAATAACATTCAAATTCGTTTAGCAGAAGTCACTAAAATAGTTTCATCGGAAAATAAAATTGAAACTAGCATTGGTGATTTTAACTACGATTATTTAGTGATTGCCACCGGCTGTAAAACTAACTTTTTTGGAAATGAGCAAATACAAAAACATGCTCTCTCAATGAAAACTACTGAAGAAGCGATTGAAATCAGAAACAATATTTTACTGAGTTTTGAAAAATACATTTCAGCTAAAGATCATGAAAAAGAAGCCTTATTAAATATTGTATTGGTTGGCGCAGGACCCACGGGTGTTGAATTAGCAGGCGCTTTCAGTGAAATGAAAAAAAATATTTTACCGAGAGATTATCCGCACATTGATTTTTCAAAATTGAAAGTGATGCTTTTAGACGGTAGTAAAAATACACTCAATAGCATGAGTGAAGAATCAAAACAAGCTTCGCGAAAGTACTTGGAAGAAATGGGTGTTATTATCAGAACAGAAACGGTTGTAACAAATTACGATGGACTAACCGCCACACTAAACACAGGTGAAACCATACTGACAAATAATTTAATTTGGGCGGCTGGTGTTACAGGAAATGTGATTGAAGGTATTAATCCGGAGAACATTATCCGCAATAGACACAACGTTGATAGATTCAATAAAATTAAAGACACACAAAATATTTATGCTATAGGCGACATTGCTTATATGGAAACGCCGTTATATCCAAATGGACATCCACAATTAGCAAACGTAGCGATTAATCAAGGAAAAAACTTAGCAGCTAATTTTTTAAATCTATTGAAAGGTAAAGCACAAAAAGAATATGAATACAAAGATTTAGGTTCGATGGCAACCATTGGAAAATATAGAGCTGTGGTAGATTTGCCATTTATTAAGTTTCAAGGATTTTTCGCTTGGTACATTTGGATGTTTTTACATCTGATGTTGATTCTAAGTGTACGCAATAAACTCTCTATCTTTTTTAATTGGGCTTGGAGTTATATCATGAAAGATTCTTCGTTACGATTAATTTTGAAATCGAAAAAAGTAAATTAGAATTGGAACGCAGATTAAACTGATAGAAAAGATTTTCCCAGATTTTTTGTTGGCAAAAGAAATAAACCACATAGTCACATAGCCATCCTATCATCATAATTAGTGAGTTAGGTTTATTAGTAACACATAGGAAGCTTCGCTTCCCAGCTATGTATACTTAACCTTACAAAATTTCACATGTAAAACTATGTGACTATGTGTTGCAAAACAATCAATAAGTTTGATGAATGGCATTCACACAATTAACACCATCCATCGCCGCACTCACAATACCACCAGCATAGCCAGCACCTTCGGCACAAGGATATAAATTTTTGATTTGCACATGTTGCAACGTGAATTTATCTCTTGGAATACGAACAGGTGTTGATGTGCGAGATTCAACGCCAACAATAATAGCTTCGTTGCTGACATAGCCACGCATTTTATTGTTAAATGCTTTAAAGCCTTGTTGCAAGGTTGTACCAATCATTTTACCTAACACATCATTCATTTGCACAGATTGTGTGCCTGGTTGGTAAGAACAATCTATTAGTCTTGAACTGACTTTATTATTCACAAAATCTTGTAAATTTTGTGCGGGAGCTGTTTGTGTTTTGCCTCCCATTTGCCATGCCTTATGTTCTATTTCTCTTTGTAATTGCAATCCTGCTAATGCACCATGTTTTTTGTAAGGTTCAAAATCTATTAATTCTAAGCCAACAACAATTCCACTGTTTGCGTACGGATTATTTCTTTTTGATGGACTCCAACCATTTGTGACAACTTCATCTTGCGCTGTAGCACAAGGCGCAATAATACCACCTGGACACATACAAAACGAATAAACACCGTGACCTTGAACCTGATGCACTAAACTATAAGATGAAGCTGGCAAATAATCCCGTTTAGAAACCACTTCATCGTGAGTGTTACAACTGTATTGAATTTTATCAATATACTCTTGTGGATGCTCCACGCGAACGCCTAAAGCAAAAGGCTTTGCTTCAATAGCAATTTTCTTTTTATCCAACAATTCATAAATATCTCTTGCCGAATGGCCCGTTGCTAAAATTAAATGGGAACAACGATGTTCGATTTCTTGCTTCTCGACTACGCTCGAAGTGACAAGTTTTTCTATTATAACAGATGATATGTTATCTCCACTATAATTAATATCAACTAGTTTAGAGTGAAAATGAATTTCGCCACCGTGCTTGATAATAGTTTCACGCATGTTAGAAATAATATTCGGCAATTTATTAGTTCCAATATGCGGATGTGCATCTACTAAAATCACATCATCGGCACCATGAAATACAAAGGTTTTTAAAATATGTTCTATATCGCCACGCTTACTCGAACGTGTATATAATTTTCCATCACTGTAAGTTCCTGCGCCACCTTCTCCAAAACAATAGTTACTTTCTGGATTAACAATATGCTCTTTGTTAATAGCAGCTAAATCTCTTCTTCTTTCCCTTACGTCTTTTCCTCTTTCAAACACTATTGGTTTAATACCAATTTCTAAACAACGCAAAGCCGCATATAAGCCTGCTGGTCCTGCGCCAATGATGGTAATTGTTTTTGGAGCACTCGACACATCATAATACTGAATTCCTAAATCATCATCTATGACTGGTTCATTAATCCAAACTGCTAATTTTAAATTAACTTTAATGTTTCGAGAACGCGCATCAATACTACGACGTAAAGGCTTGATAAAAAAAGTGTCGGCTGATTTTAAAGATAATTGCTCAGCAACTTCTTGTTTTAATAATTGCTCATCGAAAGCAATATGGGCCGCAATGGCTAAATTCAGTTCTTTTTTCATAATGCGGAAGATGTTTATTCTCCAAGTTAATGAGGTAAATGTACAAATTTTGAATAAAAGAAAAAAGCTCTTCTAAGTAATTAGAAGAGCTTAAACATATTTGATAATTTAAAAGAAACGGATTTATTGTTTAATAAATTTTAAAATCGATGAGCCTTTTTCATTATCAAGTTTAATAAAATAAACTCCGTTTGTTAGGTTCTCTGTTTTTAAAGTGATATCCTTTGTAGATATTTTTTCCTTTACCACTAATTCTCCTAAAGCGTTAATAACAGTAACTATCCTTTCGTCATCATTTGCTAGTACAATTGTTATAAAATCACGAGCTGGATTTGGATAAACTGTAAAGAATTCACTATTTGTTATTTCATCTATGCCTGTACAAGTGCTTACATTTTGCGTAAATGTTGTATTATTAGTACATCCATAACTATTAGTCCCACTAATAGAAAAAGTAGTAGTAGAAGTTGGTGAATAAGAAAAAAATGTATTTGCCCCAATTGATTGTCCATTATTTGCAAGCGTGTACGTATTTGCTCCGTATGTGTAAATATCAACATTTTGGCCAGCACAAACAGTTGTAACACCAGTAACAGCCGAAATAGATGGTTTTGGATTAATTGTATAAATAATAGCAGATTTTGTACTTGCTCCACAAGCACTATTATTTTGAGCATATATGGTTGTGGTGCTAACTGCATTACTTGGAAATGTATTTGCAGTTGTATACGTAGTGCCAGTTGCTAAAATAGACCCTGTACTTGTAGCGTGCCAAGTAATAGTGCCTGAGCCATTTGCTGTAAAAGATAAGTTAGTAGGATAACATAAAACAGCATTAGAAGTAACTGGTGCAGATGGCAATGTACACGGATTATATTTAGCTAAAAACATATCATAGGCATCCACACTTGTTAAATTATTAGTAAATGTTGGAGAAGAACTGAAATTAGCAGAACCATAATAAATACCAGTAACATAGACATTATTATTTGGATTAACGTTTAACGAACTAGTATAATCATTATTTGGTCCGCCAAAAGTAAAAGCATGTAAATAGCTACCGCCAGAATTATACTTTGCTATATAACAATCATAACCTCCTCTATTTGAAAAAGTAATAGTCCCTGTTCCATCAAAGCTTTGATTTGCTCCGTTAAAGTGCCCTGTCACATAAACATTTCCAGAAGCGTCTAAACCTAAATCGGACACAAATACATCCGCCGTTCCTGTTAATGTTTTTTGATATAATAACGTTCCAAAATTAGATGCATCTCGTTTACAAAAATAAGCTTGATTGGTTCCTCCATAAAACCCAGAAACATAAGCATCACTACCATTTACTATAATTTTTTTTCCTCCATCTGCAGAGGCTGTTCCAAATGTTTGAACCCATTGATATGTACCGCTCGGACTATATCTTGCAACAAATCCATCGCTACCTCCATTACTAATCATGCTAGCAGTTAAACCAGATGGGTCAAAATCAACAACGTCTGTGAACTTACCTGTTACATAACAATTGCCTGCTCCATCAACATCAACGGCTGCACCACCATCCGCAAAGCTGCCTCCAATATCATGAGCCCAAAATAAATTTAGCGATGAATTATAGCAAGCAACATAAATATCAGGTGAACTTCCATTACTTACTAAATTTGTGGTGCCTCCTGGATTAAAATTTGTCGTACCTGTGTTTTCTCCTGTTATAAATACAGCATTATTAAAATATTTAATACCAAAGCCATTTACATTTCCTAAAATTTGAATCGCATTTTGATATACTCCAGAGGTTGTATAATGAGCTACAAAAACTCCTTGAGCTCCTCCACTAAGAGTTGATGAAGAAGTGCTTGGATCAAAATCAACATTAAATCCGCTAAAATTACCAGTAACATAAATAGTATTACTCAGTTCATCAATCGTAATATCTCTAGCAACATCTTCAAAATTAATACCCGTGCCTATTTTAAAAGCCCACACGTAATTTCCATTTACATCATATTTGGCAACAAATGCATCATTGCCTGATGCTCCAGGGCCAGTGTTTGCCGTTAAATTTACTGTACCTGTGCCAGGGTCAAAATCAACCGTTCCTGCAAAAGCACCCACTGCATAAGTATTACCAGAAGCGTCCGTAATAATTTTATTAACGGTTTCTGCGCTTCCTGTTGTACCAATAGATTTTGAATAATTATGTTGAAGCGCTTGTGAATAAAGGCTTCCTAGACTTGTAGCGAATGATAATGCTAAAATGTAAATTTTTTTCATATGTAGATATTTATTGTTTTTTTAATTGTCACATGGTATACGCCATGTATCTTCTCCCGATAACTATCGGGATGTGTTTGTGCACTTTGGCACATGGCTATTTCATACTGTTTTATTTACAGGCTGCAAATAAATACCAAAATAAAACTTGTGCCAAAACAACCTTGTGAAGTGTAGATTTAATCTTGTGAAATGTTTTTTGAAAAGACGGTAGAGAATAGAGAGATTTAAGGGACAAAAGAGATAATGTAAAAATAAAAAAGCCCCGCTAATTGCTTAGCGAGGCTTTACTAAAACAGGCACATTAAAATAAACTTGTTTGTTGTTTTTTGTCATAGTGAATGAGGAACGAATGAAGCAATCTTAAACTAATGATGCATTGTTTGAGATTGCTTCGTGCCTCGCAATGACGAGCTTAATTTTTAATAAACTTCTTAATAGCTGAACTATTTTTACTTTCAATTTTTACAAAATAAATTCCGTTTGTTAAGTTACTTGTATTTAAAGTTGTATTACTTGAAGTTACTTTTTCTGTTAACACCATTTCTCCTAATGCGTTAATGATATAAATTGTTGTAGCTTCAACAGACTCAGCTACCAAACTAACAGTCATAAAATCATTAGCTGGGTTAGGATAGATACTAATTGTATTATTGTTATCAATTTCATTAATGCCAACTGGCCCACAGTTTACAACATCTTGATAAATTAAAAAGTTTTTTTGGCAAGTTCCACTTTGGCTAGCCGCCACATAAAAATAACCACTTACTGTAGGCGTGATAACAATTGAAGCACTAAGTGCTGGCGAGCCCACAAAAACAGGCGAAGCAGTATTAGAAAACCAAGTATAATTTGTTAATACGCTACCAACAGCCGTTAAAGTAGAAGACTGGCCCAAACATAATGTAGCCGGATAGGGAGTAGTGCTTGTTACTGTAATTGTTGGATCTGGGGCTACATTAATGGTAATTGTTTTAGTAGTAGAACACACTCCACCACTATAGCCTGTTAAAGCATAAGTAGCTGTTACTGTAGGATTTCCAACATAGTTAAACCCTGTAGAGCCATCATTCCATAAGTAGGAAGTAGCGCTAGAGTTTTGCGGATATATACTTACAAACCCTCCTGAACAAACAGTTGTATTATTAGCGGTTAAAGTAAAAGACGGATTAGTTCCTATATAACTTACACCAATGGTTTTAGTGCTAATACACCCTGCGCCATCAGTACCAGTAACAGTATATGTAGATGAAATATTTGCTGGAATAACGCCAACCGTATTTCCTGTTTGTGCAGTACTCCAGCTATAAGTTGTAGCTCCACTAGCTGTTAATGTAGATGCGATACCACTGCAAGATACAATAGCAGTAGGGGTAATTGCAATAGAAAGATTATTTGCAACAACACTTTGTGTTACTGTAGCTGTAGGAGAAAACGGACACAAAGCTGTGCCAATTAAAGTCATGTCGTAAGTTGTAGTTACTGTTGGAGAAACAGCAATAGTTGTCGTGCCTGTGCCATAATTCGTTCCACCTGCAAGTGGAAAAATTGTATATGCTCCATTTGTAGTTGCAACTAATGATGTTGTATTGCCTGCACATATAACTGGGTTTAAACTTGTAATTGATAATGTTGGAATAGCCTGTTGTATAAAAATATTTAGTCGGCTTGTATTTGTTACATTGTCATATATTGTTATTAAATCTAGTTTGCCGTCATTATTCAAATCAGCTATTGTTCCAGTAAACATTTGAGCAGTTGTAGTAGTTTCTGGTATTTGAGTTACTCCAAAAGTTGTTCCGTTATTATAGAATAAATTTATACTAGATGTTGATCCATAAAAAGTACAAGCTACATCAGGGTAAGTATCACCATTTAGATCTTTTACTTCAAAAGATGAACCGTTAATATTACCGCTTGTTATTGTAGCAGGAGCCGAATAACTACCTGTACTGGTTCCTAAAAGTCTTGTAAGAGTTCTTGTGCCACCAACGCCTAAAACAACCAAATCTTTTATGCCATCTGCATCTAAATCAGCCGATTTTATTAAAGTAGTGTTTAATGAACTTGCTGTGTAAGTGCCCGCTATTGTAAATGTTCCAGCACCATTCCCATGGTATTTTGTTACACTCACTCCTGGGCCAGCTGCAACAAAATCAATAAATGCATCACCATTAAAATTATCAAAACATGGTATATATTGTATTCCACTTATAATATTACTTGGCGCAGCAAAGTTTCCTGTTCCATTACCTAATCTAAACACTAAACGATTTGGCGAATATAATGTTTGAGCTACATCTAAATTACCATCATTATTAATATCAACAACTTCGATTTTATCTGTTGCCGTTGACGTTGAACTAATTGCAGCACCAAAAGTACCATCTCCTGCACCTAAATAAGTTTGTATTTTATACGAATTAAGTCCAGTGTCGTAATCCGATGATACGATGTCTTTATTTCCATCGTTGTTTACATCGCCTACTTTAACATCTATAGGACTACTACCAATATCTGCTGAAGTAACAAAGGTGCCTGTATTATTACCTAATCTTACCTCTATGCGATTTGCTCCATTATTTGCAGCTACAACATCTATCATACCGTCATTATTAAAATCACCAGTGGTAACTGCTTTGTAATCATTATTTGTCATACTTTGTGAAGTCCAAGTTGTTTTAGTCTTAAAGCAAGCCTTGTTTTGTGCCTGCGAGCTATTTACTATTAGTAACGAAGCGGCAAGTAATGTGTAAATTTTTTTCATGTTTTGATGTTTTTTTAATTATGTTGCAAATAAATACCAATAAAAAATGCTCGCCAAAACAACCTTGTGAAATGTAGATTTAAACTTGTGAAACGTTCACAAGAACACCTGTCAGGTTTAGTTAGCGGTTTGCTAAAAACCTGACAGGTGTTAAATCATAAAAAGCCCCGCTAATCGCTTAGCGAGGCTTTACCAAAACAGGCACATGAAAATAAACCTGTTTGCTATCTAATAATTACTGCTTAATAAATTTTTTAATAGTGGAACCATTTTTACTTTCCACTTTTATAAAATAAATTCCGTTTTTTAAGTTACTTGTATTTAAAGTTGTATTACTTGACGTTACTTTTTCAGTTAAAACAATTTCACCTAAAGCATTAATGATGTTCACTGTTGTAGCTTCAGCAACTTCGACAAGCTCAGTTACCGAAATAGTAATAAAATCATTAGCTGGATTAGGGTATATTGATAGTAAATTGTAATTAATTGCTTCATCAATACCAGTACAAGTGCTAACGCTTTGGGTAAAAACTGCATCTGTTATAAATGGGCAAATGTCATCAACTGAACTTGGACCTCCCCAAGCGCCCACTGAATAAGTAGTTGTGATGGTTGGAGTAATCGCAACTGTCGTTGAACCAGTTCCCAAAAACTGATTATTTAAAAATAAAGTATGTGCGCCATTCGTAGCTGACGTTAAAACTGCTGATTCGCCTAAGCAAATAATACTATTGCTACTCGTTAAAGTTAATGTTGGAACGGGTTGTTGTAAATAAATATTTAATTTTTCTTTGTAATTTGCAGTTCCTGTTTTAACAGCCAATAAATCTAATTTGCCATCTTGATTAAAATCAGCAAGTGTTGTAAAATCTCTATATAGTGTTGGGCTTGTTGCAAGTAATTGAGTTACTGGAAAAGTAGTAGTAGCTCCATCATTAAACAACAAAGTTAAATTAGGACCAGATCCGTAGTAATTACAAACTATATCTGGATACGCATCTCCATTTAACTCCCCTATGTTTACAGACCCAATTTTACCAGAAGCAACTCCTGCAAAAGCCGTAAAACTACCTGTACTTGTTCCTAAGAGACTGTTGCAATAATTAGTACCTGCACCTGAACTTAACACAACTATGTCTTTTAAACCATCTGCATTTAAATCGGCCGATTTTGCAAAAAAAGTATTACCAAATCCTACATTAAGTGCTGGATATGTTCCTACTAAAGTAAAGGCCCCCGTTCCATTACCATTATATTTACTAACATTAACGCCGCTGCCGCCAGCACTCACAAAATCAATAAATCCATCATTATTAAAGTCATCAAAACATGAGTATGAAATGCCGGATACTGTATTACTAGGTGCGGCAAAATTACCTGTTCCATTTCCTAATCTAAATACTAATCTTGATGGGGAAATTAATGTTTGCGCTACATCTAAGTTACCATCATTATTCACATCAACCACATAAATATTAGTCATAACTGAAGAAGTAGTAGTAATAGCAGCTCCAAAAGTTCCGTTCCCATTACCTAAATAAGTTACTATATTGTATAAACTCGCTCCATCCCAAAAAAGCGTTACAAGATCCTTGTTATTATCATTATTAACATCTGTTGCTATTATATCTAATACATTAGTGCTAATATCTTGTGAAGGTGTAAAGGTTCCTGTATTATTTCCCAACTTCACCTCCATATAATAAATTCCATTAGCAGCTGATGCAATATCCATGATGCCGTCGTTATTAAAATCAGCAGCGGTAACTTGGCCGTAATTTGTGCCAGAAAATGGTCCCCCGGAGGCAGCCGTCCATGTGTAATTTGGAACAATAACGGGTTTAAAACAAGCTTTGCTAACTTGAGCTTTCATGCCGCTTGATATTAAAAATGCAGCAGCAAGTAATGTGTAAATTTTTTTCATGTATTTTATTTTTTAAATTATGTTGCAAATAAAAACCAATAAAAAATTCTCGCCAAAACAACCTTGTGAAGTGTAGATTTAAACTTGTGAAATGTAATTTGAAGGGGCGGAAGAGTCCAGATAGCTATCGGGATAAGGGGACAATGAGATTAAAAAGATAGACAAATAAAGCAACATAAAAAAGCCCCGCTAATTGCTTAGCGAGGCTTTACCAAAACAGGCACATGAAAATAAACCTGTTGTTGTTTGCTAACTATTGTTTAATAAACTTCTTAATAGCTGAACTATTTTTACTTTCAATTTTTACAAAATAAATTCCGCTTGTTAAGTTACTTGTATTTAAAGTTGTGTTGCTCGACGTTGCTTGTTCAGTTAACACTATTTCCCCTAATGCGTTAATGATATAAATTGTTGTAGCTTCAACAGACTCAGCTA
>Ga0208884_100103_pt1 | contig 71066 bp, 59 predicted proteins | sample LakWasMet68_HOW9_2_FD_183898 | JGI IMG/M metagenome (GOLD analysis project Ga0208884, IMG submission 183898) | Freshwater sediment methanotrophic microbial communities from Lake Washington under simulated oxygen tension - Sediment Metagenome... | ecosystem: Environmental > Aquatic > Freshwater >... | reverse complement strand
CACTCCCGGAATAACGGCGCGTCAACTTGCACAAATCAAGCTGATCGATCACCTCTACGATAAACCGCGCCAAGTGTCCTTCCGGTAACCATTCGTCCACAGACGGCGGAAGCAAATACTGTTGGTTTCGATCATATTGGATAAAACGACTCATGAAATCTTGCCAGTGAAAGTGTTGAACTTAAGGTCATTTTACAATATATGAGGCTTAAAGGCTGATAAGTCCGACAGCCTCCTAGAAAAGTTGCTTAGTTAAGTGTCCGTGAAATTCGGGCAAGATCAATACGCATGTGTTCACGTATCAAGGACAGCCAGTAACCAGAGCGAATAATCATGCATGGCGAAAGGCATTAATCAGAGCTGATATTAAAGATTTTCGTTGGCATGACTTGCGGCAGACTTGGGCAACGTGGCACGTTCAGAACGGGACGCCGTTACACGTGCTCAAAGAGCTTGGTGGATGGGCTAGTTTGGATATGGTTTTAAAATATGCACATTTTTCCTGCAAACACCTTGAAGGATACGCGGGAAACTCGAAGTCAAATGTGACAAATTTACTACACGCAATAAAAAAGGCTTAGTATAAATAACCTAAGCCTTTGATTTAATGGTGGGACGTCAGGGATTCGAACCCTGGACCCATGGATTAAGAGTCCACTGCTCTACCAACTGAGCTAACATCCCAATGTCAGGCCAGCAATTTTAAAGGATTTCCTAACTAAATCCAAGAATAAAATGTCCCGAGCTTACATGTAGAGTCTATTTTGCAAGATCTTTACTGTATTTTTCTCAGCGCCTGAGATAACTCCTGACTGAATTCGCTAAGGACTTTGTCCAGTGCTTTGACTGTAGCCGGGTAGGATGGGTCATCCAGTGGATGTTCAATTTTGCTTCGACCATTGCTTAACAGGGTATGGTTTCTTTCATTCATTATCGCCCAGTTGGCTTCAAAGTCTACGGTCTGTTCAGGGCGGGTGTCGAACCTAATAATGTCTATTATAATGCGATAGTCGACCGCTCCGTATGCGCTCCAGGGATAGGTTCTGATCAGGTCGCCTGTTTGCAGCGTCGCCAGATTGTGGCTTAGCACCTGTGCGACATTATCTTTTAAAGGCGATGCCCATTGATGAAATTCGGCGATTTTTATACTGTTATCCGGTAACCGGGTGACAATTTGCTTGCGCTCAAGCAATGTCGGTATCGATACCGGGCCTATGCCTATCTGGCGTTTTTTTTCCGTTGCCGTTGCGAATGGCGGCGGCTCGCTCAGCGCTTCCAACACATAAAATTGGGTGGGCGGTGTCGATAGGCAGGCCGAAAGCAGGGTGCTTACGAAGAGTGCTATTAACCATTTTGAAAGTTGATTTGCCATAATTACTGCTCTTTTTTGCCGCGAATTAAGGAGTTGGGATTTTGTTCCAGGTAATCGGTCAGTTGCTTGACCGAGCTTGCCGCTTGGGTGAGTTCTTGTAGCAGCTGTTCCAGTTCGTAGTGGGTGGTGGAGCCGGGTTCCAGAATGCTTAACACCTGATGTGCCGAAGCCATGGTTTTGTCGGCTGTATCAAGCGTGCCTTGGGCGCTGACCAGCATGCCGGTTGCTGCTTTTGACGTGCCTTGTAAGGATTGCAGGGTTTTGTTGGCTTCGGCTGTCAAGTCCTCCAACGGCAGTTTGGCGACTTTATCCATGATGATATTCGCGGAATGGGTAAACTGATCCAGAGAGCTGGCGGTGGTGGGGAACTCAGGATAGACGCTTTGATTGTCGCTTAACACAATTTTGCTTTTCGGGTGAAAATCAAGATCGACCAACAGTTGTCCGGTCAGCAGGCTGCCGGTTTGCAATTGCGCGCGCAGGCCTTTGTTGATCAGCTGCGCCATAATATCTTTATCGCTGATGTGGTTGTCGTTATTGATTTCCTTGATGCGTTCCGGCTCCAGTTCCACGGTGACCGGAATGTGGATTTCAGCGGTCTTCTTGTCCAGCTCCAGGTTTATGTCGGTGACCTTGCCGATCGGAATGCCGCGTAATTGCACCGGCGCGCCTACGGTCAAGCCGCGTACCGAACCGTTAAAATACATAACGTATTTTAAGGTGTTTTGATAAACAATCTGGGTCGACAGCTCATAGGTATCGTACAGGGGGAAAATGCTGTTTTCAGGCTGAATATTTTCAATAGTGTCTTCGGCAGCCGCGCGAAAGGCGATGCCGCCGCTTAACAAGGAAATCAACGGCCCGGTTCTGACTTTAAAACCGTCTGCGCCGGCGGATAAATCGACGCCGCTGTCTATCCAGAAACGGGTGTTTTTCCTGATGAACTGGTCGTAGGGTTTGTTAATGAAAACGGTCAAGCGTATCGCATTGGCTTCGTCGGATAATTTGTGGCTGAGGACTTCGCCAACGGTTATGCCGTGAAAATTGATCGGCGTTCCCGGCTTCATCGAGCCCAGATTATTGGTTTCGAGAATGAAGTGCATACCGTCGGCGTTGTTCTTTAACAAGGGCGGGGTGGTCAGTCCGGTAAAATGGTTTTCTTTGGCGCCATCACCCGGTTTGATCGCTATATAAGGCCCGGAGAGCAGTGTGCCCAGCCCGGAAATGCCGCCCAAGCCCACTTGAGGCCGCACCACCCAGAAGCTGGTATTTTTGTTCAAATAACCGGAGGCAGTGCTGTTCATTTGCGCGGTAATCAGGATGGTTTTTAAATCGTCGCTGATGGAGATGGCGGTGACTTTGCCGATTTCCACATTCAGGTATTTGATTTTGGTTTTATCCACTTCCAGGCCTTCAGCGGTAGGGAAGCTGATCGTGATAACCGGGCCTTTTTCATTGTAGGATTTGGCTATTAACCAGCCGCTGACCAGCAAGGCGATTAAAGGTAAAAACCACACCAGCGGCAATTCGGTTTTTTTATTGATGGTCGCTTCTGACGCATCAGGGTCGATAAAGTCATTCATTTTAGCGCTGATTATCCCATATTAAACGTGGATCGAAATTTTTGGCGGCAAACATGGTTAACACCACCACCGCAGCAAATGCCGTTGCCGCAGGCCCTGCGATGACCTGCGCGACGCTGCCCATGTCAACCAAAGACACGAGGATTGAAATCATAAAAATATCCAGCATCGACCAGCGGCCTACAAAAGCGATAATGCGGTATAAGATAGTCCATTTTTTGGCATGGACTTGCCAGCGATAATGAACGTTGAGTAATAACAGGCCGATGCCCAGCAGTTTTAGTAAAGGCACCAAAATACTGGCGACCAGAACCAGTATTGCTATAGGGACCATGTTGCCGTTAATTAATGCAATAATGCCGCCGATAATAGTGTGCGGCTCGCCGACACCCAAGCGCGTGACGGTCATGATCGGAAAAATATTGGCTGGAATATACAAGCAGAAGGCGCTCAACAGCAAGGCGGCGCTACGTTGAAAACTATTGGGCAGCCGTCGATGCAAGTGGCCGCCGCATAACCGGCAATGGCTGTTCTTGTCAGATTGTTTCGATAAACAGCCGCAATCATGACAGCGAATAAAGCCCTGAGCCAAGGCGGTTTTTTTTGATTTCATGTTCTTAATTGCCCGATTTGCCGCCAGAACAAAACCTTATCCAGACTGCTCGCCAGCATGCCGGTTATGATCAGCAGAGCCACGAACGCATAGAGTCCAAAGCCGAACTTAAGCTCGGACGTGGAGGAAAGTTTAACGCAGGCGACAATAATGCCCAGCATATAAACTTCCAGCATCGCCCATTCATCCATGTGTTGCAGCCAGCGCATCCAGTGCGCCAGATGCCGGTTCGGCCGGTTAAAATAAAGATGGGCGCTGATCAGCAAGGATAAAATAATATTCAGCAGCGGAAACAAAATGCTGGATAAAAACACCAGTGCCGCAACGCCCCACAGGTGTTCTTCAAACAACGCCACCACGCCCGACCACAAGGTGCCATCCTTAGCGCCGCCCAGCATTTTTATGCCGACCAGCGGCATCAAATTAGCCGGGAACATCAAAATCAAGCCGGCAATAGACAGCGCAAAAGTACGTTCGACGCTTTGCTTGCGCGGCCGTTGCAGCAGGTAGCCGCAGCGCGGGCAGTGGGCCTTGTCGCCGACCACCGGCGAGGAGGGCTTGAGCAATAAATCGCACTCGGGACAGGCGCTGAGGTTTGTTGGGTTCATTTTGTGGAGTTAATGTTTTTTGTGGCGGCTATTATCCTCGCGGATACCGTTGTTGTCATTTGATCTTGCAGTATTGGCGTAATCATTGTAGGTCTTAAGGTTTGATCGACAAAATTTTAGTATCGTTTCAATGCTGGTGTAAAATCGAACATATTAATACTAGAGACAGTCATGACGACAATCAGTTACGAAACAGACATTGTTGCCTGGACGAACGAACAGGCCCAGCTGGTTCGCGCAGGGCGATTTGAATTACTTGATTTGGAGCATATCGCTGAGGAGATAGAGGACGTGGGCAAAAGCGAACAACGCGAGTTAGCAAGTCGCATGACTATACTTTTAGCGCATTTGCTCAAGTGGCAGTTTCAACCGGAACAGCAAGGTCGCAGTTGGTAAATTACCATTCGTAATCAACGCCGGGCCATTCAACTTCATCTCAAGCAAGTTCCGAGTTTGAAGGCAAAATTAGATGGCACCGAATGGTTGGAAATTGTTTGGGGCGACGCTGTATATCAAGCATCAACAGAAACCGGTTTAGATAGTTTTCCTGAAACATGTCTATGGTCAATTGCGGATGCGCTTTCGAATGAATGGATGTCGACATCGAATTGATTTTCACCTCCCGGTTGGAATGACGGCAATATTGTTTTCGTTAACCCGGTACAGCCAACAATTTCTATTCCCTAGTTGCAATAGCTTTGAACTGTCGATAAAGTTCTGCTAACTATTTCAATATGATTCCATGTAGCCACCAGGAGGTATACACATGAAAACCCGTTTTTACGGTCTGGGCTTGTTAGCCGCATTATTTTGTCTGTCAGCATCGGCGGCCGAGCTTAATCGGGCATCCGTGCAACAGCGACTTGCCAAGGCTGAAAAAGGTCATCCCGCGCAGTTGCGTCGGAAAGATCTTACCGGTCTGGATTTATCCGGACTGGATTTCAGGAACGCCGACTTGTGGGGCGCCGATTTGCGCAACGCCAATTTCAGCAACAGCGATTTGTCCGGATTGAATCTGGATTTAACGGTGATGTCCAAAATCAATCTTTCCGGCGCTAACTTGTCCAATGCCAGTATTTTCGGCGTGCATATGGGGGGCGCTAATTTGAGTAACGCCAATCTTACCGGCAGCCGTTTTATTGCCAATTTGGATCGGGCCAATCTTAGCCATGCCAATCTGTCTCGTGCCAATTGGGGCGTCGATATGAAGAATCAGCCCATGGGCTTAATGCGGGTCAGCTTGAATAATGTCAATTTATCCGGCGCCGACCTGACCGATGCCAACCTTAATCGTGCATTGATGCGCCATGCCAATCTTTCCGGAAGTGTGCTAAAAAACACGGTGTTATTTGGCGTCGATCTTTCCGGGGCCGATTTAACCGATGCCGACTTATCGGGGGCGGATTTATCCGAAAGCAAATTGGAAGATGCCGATTTTACCGGCGCAAATCTGGCAGGCACTCGGTTTGGCGGCATCAAGGATAAATCGGTTTTGAAAGGATTGATTTCCAGCAAAAATCTTGAAGCGGCTATTTTCGAGTGATCGAATAGATCTAAAAAGCCAACAGGTCGCTGTTGAAAGAGACCTATCAAAATCATTTGATCCACGAAAGCCCAAAGTAGTCGCCTTTAGGCGACACAAAAAGCACGAAAATATTCAAAGATACAGCCGTTGTAGAAGGTCGCCCGAAGGGTGAGAGACGACGCTACAACATACTGATATTTTTCGTGCTTTTCGTGGACAAACTGTGTCCATTCTTATGTTGCGCTCTCAATAATTCAGCAAACTTTTCCGCCGCTACCGGTTTGCTGGCGAAATAGCCTTGATAGGCATCGCAACCCTTGTTTCGTAAAAAGTCCAGCTGTTCCTGAGTTTCTACGCCTTCCGCCATGACTTTAAAACCCAGAATATGGCCCATCGCAATAATCGTGGCGGTGATTTCCATATCATCTTGAAGATGCGGAATGTCGTCGATAAAACTTTTATCGATTTTCAGCACGTCTAAGGGGAAGCGTTTGAGATAAGCCAGCGACGAATAACCGGTGCCGAAGTCGTCAATGGCAAGACGAATGCCCTGAGCACGCAGATTGTTGAGCACTTCCACCGCTTTATCCTGATTATCCATTAGCCCGCTTTCGGTCATTTCCAATTCCAATTGTCCGGACGGAAAGCCGGTTTCGGCCAGTACTCCAGCGACCAGCGCGTTAATGTCGCAACGACGAAACTGTTGCGTCGATACATTGACTGCCAGGGTTAGCGGCAAAAAACCGTCTGCCATCCAACATTGGCCTTGACGACAGGTTTCGCGCAGCACCCATTCGCCGATGGCGATAATCAGGCCGGTTTCCTCGGCAATGGGAATAAAATTAATCGGCGCGATAAGTCCTTCGGTTGGGCATTGCCAGCGTACCAGCGCTTCGGCGCCGACAATCCGGCCGCTGGCGATATCTATCTGCGGCTGGTAGAAAACCCGTAATTCCTGTTGTTCTATGCCTCGGCGCAAGCGATCTTCCAGCGCGATACGCTTGCGAACGGCGATGGTAAGCTCTTCGGAGAAATAGGCGAAGCAGCCGCGTCCGGCCTGTTTGGCTTCATACATGGCGGTATCGGCTTGCTCCATCAGCAGTTCCGGGTTGTCGCCATGTTGCGGATACAGGCTGATGCCGATGCTGGCGCCAATCTGTACCTCGCGGCCCGGCTCGTGGCCGGCTTCATTACAGCCGGGCAAATGAAACGGTCTGCTTAACTCGGCGACTATTTCTTTCGCTACCCGTGCTGCATCTTCCGAGTGCGCAATATCTTCCAGCAGCACGATAAATTCATCGCCGCCCAGGCGCGCCACCATGTCCACATCGCGCAGCCGCTTCTGGATGCGGCCTGCGACTTGTTGCAGTAACTCATCCCCGGCGGCATGGCCCAGACTGTCATTAACGGCTTTAAAACGATCCAAATCGAGCATTAGCAGCGCCAGTTGCTTGCCGTCGCGCCGCTCCACATCAATGCTGTGCTTTAGACGCTCCAGCAGAAAGCGGCGGTTAGGCAGTTGCGTTAACGAATCTTGCGTTGCCAGGTAGTTGAGTTCGTCTTGCAGTCGGGCGCTGACCAGGGTCACCATAATAAGCAGCCGGGCGGTGCCGGTAATGAACAGCAACATAAAAAAGACTCGGTCCGGCTGCTCCGGTGACAGTATGTAACTGCCTACAGGCGTTGGTGACAGCATGACGATGATCACGCGGATCAAATGAATCAATGTCTCCGCAGCAAGGAAACCAATCAGGAGATTGGTTTCCATCAGCAGCGACAAGCTGCGATGACGGACGATGTCGCGAATTGTAAATACGCCTATCAGTATGACAAATGCCGACATGACTATCTGTCGCGCCGACACCGATGGCAGGACTGTCATGTAAAAACCGAGCAACAGCGCAGCGGGCAGGATGAACCAGACAAATAACGACCTATGCCGGCGCAGCCCAAAAAAGCCGCGAATGCCTATCCAAACGCAGACGCCACCGGCAAGAATCAGTGCATTGGCAACGACAATCGACACGATGTCGGGAATAACGCCCCGCAGACAGATGCCCAGAAATCCGGTGAAAAATGCCATACAGGCGGCAAGCCACCAGCCCGGCCCGACAAGATTAGGGTGTCGACGAACGGTTACCGCAAAAGCAATGGCGAAAACCGCATCGACGATGAGATAAGCCATCAGGGTGGTTAATAAATCAAACTTCATGGACTAAATTATTTTCTAAGATAATTGAGATAGATTGTCAGTTCTTATTACATTCACCGCGCTAGCGGCGATTTTAGTAAGGCATGGAGGACGCACGCTATAAAGCCGCTTGCGTATTAACGGGACAGATGTCCGTTATTTGCTCAATCGTCCCGAGTACGGCTTGATTGCGTCCCTGCTTTTTGGCCCGATACAGGGCCTCGTCTGCGGCCTTCATCAACATATCGGGCGACAGGCTTTGTTTCGGAACCATAGCCGCCACGCCGATACTGGCGGTCACCGATCCGAATTCGGACATTGGGTGCGCTAAGGCCCGCGTTTGCAGCGCTGCGCAGATTTTACCGACCATGTTGAGCGCGACAGCGCCATCGGTGGTCGGCGCAATGAAGACGAATTCCTCGCCGCCATAGCGGGCTACCAGATCGCCGGCACGGCAGATGTTGGCGGACAACACCTCGGCAATAATGCGCAGGCATTCGTCGCCCTTTTGATGTCCGTAGTAATCGTTATATTTTTTGAACCAGTCGACATCGAGTATCGCCAATGCCAGAGGCTGACCCAGGCGCGCCGCGCGATTCCACTCACTGATCAGCTTTGCGTTGAAACGGCGGCGGTTGGCGATACCGGTTAATTCATCGGTGGTGCTCAAGGCTTCGAGTTTGCGATTAAGTAGTTGCAGTTCGTCGGTGCGTTCCGCCACGCGAATTTCCAGTAGGTGTTCGGATGACTTCAGATTTTCAACCAGGCGTTGTTGCGCTTCCAGCGCCTCTTTTTGGGCTTTTTCTTTTTCCCTGCGAATCACGTTAAACCGATCGGCCAACGCAATAGCCAACAGTAGCATTTCCAGAGCTGAACCGAATTGCAAAGCGTTCAGGGTGAGGATGTTGACAGGGAACACTCCCAAAGCCGCCAAAATGCCGATGATGCCGCCGAAACAAAATATGGCGAAAGCTCCTACAAAGAAGTAGGCGCTACGCTGGCGTTTGAAAGCGCAGTACAGGCCAATGCCTATAATTAATATCAGCATAATGCCGTAAAATTGCACGGCCGGTTCGATAAAGGTTTGGGGCGAAACGACGAACCCGACCGGCAAAAGCAGGAAACAGCCCACGAAATATTTTAGTAGCCGGTCGAATTTCGGAATGACAGTCTCCGTGTTCAGCATCTTCCGTATAAAAATCAGCATGGCCGCGAGCGTCAACGCATAGCCGGTGGCGGTGGATATGGTCGACCACAGCGGCGAATTAGGCCACAGAAACTCTTTGACCAGCCCATTTTGCGCGGCCATGGAGAAAGCCATGCAGGTGACGAAGTTGACATACAGCAGATAGATGACATCCCGTAGCGCGATGAACAGTAGCAGGTTGAATAAAATCATCGACGAGGCCATGCCGAAATACCAGGCTTGCCCGATATAGTCGTTGCGTTCGTGCGCATGAAAAGACTGCGGTTCCCACAATCGGGCCGGGACAAGTATGGAACTCATGGAATCGAGCTTGATGTAATACACTTGCTCGGAGTGTGCCGGCAGGATTAGCGGAAAGACAAAAAACCGATTCTCATAGGGGCGCGTTGCAAAGGGCATGACGCTGCCCGTGGTCAGGGACTGATAGGTCCCATCCGCGACCGGTTGATAAAACTGAACATGGGCAAGGCGCGCGTAGCCGATTTCAAACATTCGTTCAACGGGGCGGTCGTCGTCGTTGCGTAAAGTCAGGCGCAACCAGTAAGCAGAGCGAGTGTAACCATAATTTAGCGCCGCTGCCGATGCTTGGACGGCTATGAAGCGGCTAGCCCGGTCAGGCTGTTGCACGTCATTGAGCGTCAATGCCCGATTGGGATCTTCGAGAACGGCGAAATAGTCGGTCAGCGAAACCGGACTCCGATCGAGCCGGCTTATAGACAGTATCTTGTCGGCTGCAAAGACATTGGCTGCCGACCAGGATAAGCCAAACAAGATTAGAAAAATTAAGCGCCTGTACGTCTTGGTCATTGATTTGTTATTGAGCCGGACCGATAGATAGACACTGAACCCGGCGCTGACAGCCCTTCCAACCGACATAAATCCGGGTGCCCACTAAATTGGTCATACGTTATATCCTGCAATAAATGTGCTTCGGTCAGGCGGGTTATGATATGTCGAGCGGCGGCATTTGTTTGTGATTGATGTCTTAAATGCGCTAAAAACCGGTGTGCAATCCCAAATAAAACGCCGCGCCATTGAAATTAAAGTCGTTAAGCTCGGGCGTGCGTTCGTCGGTGATGTTTTCGCCGCGCAAATACACATCCGTTTTCGAGCTCAGCTGATATTTTAGCAAGGCGTTGACGCGAGCGGCGGAATGCGCTCTGAGGGTATTGGCGACATCAAACCAGTAACCGCTGCGAACCGTTAACTCCAGGCGTAATTTTAACGGCTGCAATAATTGCACTTCATTCCAGAATACGCTCTGATGCTCGGGTCGCCCCGGTACGCGCAACTGGGTCGCCGGATTTTTGGTGGTCATATAGCTGTAATTTAAACCGCTTTCCCAGACGTTGTTCCAGCGGTGCTGGGATTGCATCTCTGCGCCTCGGACATCCACTTCCTGAATGTTGCCGGCCCTGGTTATGCCGGTTCCGGCATCCAACTGCATGGTAATCATTTGCCGATAATTTTGATAATAGCCGCTCGCCTTGACTTCGCTCTCGGGCGTCGGATGCCAGCGCCAGCCGATTTCGCCGCCGGCATTATGCTCGCCCTGCAATACTTTGTTGCCGAACACCGGGTGCATCAGTTCACTGACGGCGGGTTGTCGATAACCGGTGCCGCCGTTTGCCCAAACGCTCATGTTTTGCGGCAATGACCGGTTCACGCCCAGCGAAAAGACTTGATGATCGCCATAACTATCGCCGTGATCGGAACGTGCATCTGCGCTCCATTGCCAAGCGCCCATCGATAATTCCCCGCGCAGGTTGGGACTGACCACCGTCTGGGTCGCCGGGAAGTTCAGCGCATGCTGGTGTTGGGTACTAATCCCCCATGTCAGTAGCGCTTGGTTTTTGTTGTTCGCGCTCAGCGGCAGGCGATGGCTGTTGCTCCAGTCCAGCATAAATAACTGGCTGGTCAGCGTAAACGGTCGGATCGCGGTCGTTACCATTTTTTGCCGGTCTTGAGTAAAGCCGAATTGCAGCGAACTCTGCCAATACGATGCCAGGTCATATTGGCCGCGTAACTGCGCCACCCAGGTCTCATCCGAGAACCGGCCTCGCTTATCGTCCACCCAGCCTAAGGTGCGCCTTGGCAGGACTAATCCGGGGCCGTCGATGTCTTCATCGCTGTGTACAAAATAGACTGATGCATTCAGGCCGCCCCGGCTGAATTCTTTAGACCAGTTACCCGAAGCATGGGTCATGCCGAAGTCGTCGCGCTCTGCACCGTTGTGTGCCTGACTGATGCCGTTAAAAACATCGCTACGCCCGACAACGGCCGAAAAATCACCGGCCTTGGTAGTCAATCCAGTGCCGGTAGCGCCACGTACCGTGTCATAACTGCCGCCTTCAAGGTGCAAAAAGTTATCTTTTTCCTGTAGTTGCCGGGTTTGTAAATGAATGGCTCCGCCGAGCGCGCGGCTGCCGTGCCGTTCGCCGCCCGGACCTCGCGTTACCGTTACCCGGTCTAAAGCATCCAGCGCATAGTGGTTTAATGAGTAGAATCCGGCAAAATTGGCAAATAAGGGGACGCCGTCCAAAGTGACCATGCCTTGCCCGCCGCTGCCTGCGCCGCGTAAGCTGAGGCCTGTCATCATCTGTCCGCTACCTTGATTGAGCATTAAGCCGGTCTGACTTCTTAATACCCCGTTAAGATCAGGCATCCCGGTGGCTTGTAAGGCGTCTCGATTTAATTGATTGCTCATACGCGGCTGTTTAATGAGTTCAGGATCAACCCGGTCATCGTAAACAGTCATGGGCGTTAGCGAAACCTTGTCGCTGCCGGCTATCGCGCCGGTCGACAGGCATGCTAAAAAACCGGTCAGCGCCACGGCAGATGTCGGATATTTTCTGCCGCGCGACGTTCCTTGACGACGTTTAAAAGAGATAGGGGGTAAGAACATGTGTTTATTCCGACATTTAACCAGTGTTACAGCGCTTGCTGCTGTTTGCCCGCGATGAGCATGCGGGCCAGCGTGCGCAGCCCGTCGGATGAAATATCCAGGCCGAACGGAGCGCCCAGTCTTTCAAGTTCGTAAATTACGTCGGTCGCCGCTATAAAGGTGATGTAGCGCAGGCCTTGTATGCCGGGCAATTCGTTGGCGACGGATTTCAATACCGGCGCCAGGCGTCCCCACGTGTCGGTAAAAAAGATCCGCACCGGATCGTTGTCCGCGTCGTGCTCTTTTAAGCCTGCCTGAAAGGCTGTCCGCGAATCCATCAGAATTGCCATCAGGGTTTCACGCAGTTCCGGCGATTGCGTATCGTCGGCGGCCTGTTTAATGGCGGAACTCAGAAAGCTATCCCATTGTTGCCAAGCCGATTGCCATTGCTTTTGCTCGGCCTCGCTAAAGGCTGGGGCAGGTTTTGCAACAATTTTTTTGGCCGGTGCGTCAAGATCAAGCTTAATGCCGATGCCATTCTCCCCGGCATTGATGCTGCTGAATCTGAGCGACTTGAGTATTGCCTTAACTTCCGCCGCATTATCCTTAGGTAAAAAATGCGCCAGCGTTTGCTCGATATTGCCACGGGATTCGTTTAAATCGATTTTTACGGCGGCAAGCTTGGGTTCGGCAAAGCGTTTGATCAAATCCTGTAATTTAGTGATAGTCAGATGATGGCCTTCGCGATCATAGGCGGTCGCGCTGATGAGCGGAAAGCTCAGCACGGAATGCCCGGAATCGAGCGTCGGTTGCTGAAATGTTTCCAATACCCCGGACCATTCCAGAACCGTCAAGCATTGTCCGCCCAAGCCGGTTCCGAAGCGCGCTTGAACCTCGTTTAGCAGCTGGATTTGACCGTTTTTGCCGTTAATGTCGGGATTGGAAAGCCTTAAATAGCTGCATCCCTGACGGTCGTTCCACAGCTCGGCGCTATTGCCTTTGCCGGTATACAACTGGGAGATGAGCGCTTTTTTAATAAGACTGTAATCGATTTGCAAGGGAATGCTGAGCTGATCGGCCATGCCGTTTTCGGCAAACAACAGCGATAGGCCGAAGACAGCCGCTATAAAATTTTTATGCATACATTTTCTCCAGTAGATCGGGCTACATTACATGCACTACGCCAATAAGTAATGCGAATCTATTTTTCTCCAACAACGGATTGTATAACAGCAACCTCTGTTGGCATCGGCTCAGGCTGTTTTTCAGGTACGTATTTGGGCCGCGTAAACTGACGCCCCATGAATATATCATTGCTGACTATCGATACATTCTCCAGCCAACGGGAGGATAGTTGGCAGGCGTCGGAATAGGGCGGCTCTTTGCACATATCGACAGTCCCGTCAGCCAGTATGTTGAAATGCAGGCCCGGCAACGGCCGCACCCGCATGCCCGGCAACGGCGCGGTGTAATCCATGATGCTCGGTTCATTGAAGTTGAGCAGATCGAGCAACAGCTTGGGCACTTGATAAAGCGGCAGACTACCGATCTTAAGCGGACCGCGTTTGCCGTCGATAATCAGCATCGGCGTGCTCACGTAGGTTTTGAACATAGCCGGGGTAAATTCGCTACGATTGGCGGTCAGTACGCCTGATTCGACGTAGCCTGCAAAATTCTCGCCTAAAAAAGGCAGGTGATCGCCGAAGACCACGATAATGCCGTCCGGGTCGCGTTTGCGCATGTCGTTGATAAAGGCCAGCAGTTCCCTCGACTTATAATAAACCGTGTTGGCGTAGGCCGACACTTCCTCGATTTCCGACGAAGAGCTGACTTTATTGGGCCGGCTTTCGCTTAGCGGGTAATTCCAATGCCCGAAATAAGTCACGATATAATCCAGCATCGGTTGCCTGGCTTCCAGCGAGCCGGATATTTTTTCCAACACCTGGCGGTATAAGGTGTTGTCGGACATAAATTCCCGATTCATGTCGTCCTGAACAAAATCCTCCAGCGACCAGTAAGTTTGGAAGCCCATGCGTTTATAAGCATTGACACGGTTCCAGAATACCGGAACATTCGGATGCGAGGCGATGGTGCGATAGCCTTTGTCGGCAAGAAGATGCGGCAAGCAAGGCACATCGTTAAGCAATTGACGTTCGAATTTGACCGCATCTTTGACTGCCGGAAACCCGCATAACACCTCAAACTCGGAATTGGCGGTAAAACCGCCGAATACCGGAGACAGCGCATGGGAGTATTCCGCGCTTTTCCACAGGTCGCGAAACTCGGGCGAAAGCGGGTTTTGCTTGTACTTGGCTTTTTTCAGAACACTGGGGTCCCAGAAAGATTCCAGTAATACGATATGAATGTTACGCGGCGTAAACGTTTTAGCAGCGGCCTCATTTTTAGACGCGACGGGAAGTGCGGAAACCGGTATTGCATCGATGCGATGCGCGGTCAGTAAGTTGTCCGCCGCTTCCTGAGCCATATCGGCGTCAGGAATCACCTCGGCTGCGGCAAAATAACGCGCGCTTTCCAATAGCGTGTACAGCGTTGCGCCGCGCCACACATAATTGGAACGCTGGTCCCAGACCGAGTTGCCGAAGTAACCGTCCAGTGGCTCCAGGATGGTGGAGGGTTTGTAAACCACGGTGATGCCAAGCAAGATGACGGCCAGGCTGGCCAAGTAAGCGCTCCAGTGGCGCATGGTAAAGTTGAACAGCAACAAGCTGGCAATGGCGGCCAGCGGTATGGCGGCGGCAAAAAACCGCCAGCCGTCCAGTATTAAAAGCAGCGATTGCAGGGCAAAAACGTCATCCGGCATAATCGGTCCGCCGAAAAACGATATTTTTACCGCGTTACCCACATACAACACTCCCATCAGCAGGGCATGAAGCACCAGAAAAACCCATACCCGCTTCGACAAGGCATAAAGCGCATAGGCGACAACCAGTTGCAGCAGGTAATCGTACGGCACCGATGCTGTTAATATTTGCACATCGAATTTGAAGGTGCTGATCAGATAATACAACACATAAAGCAGTGTTGTAGAAAGTAGCGGTAATAGCGTCAGTGGCATTAAGTTAGGGGTTTGAATCTGTTTGGGTAAATAGAATCTATTTTATCATAGAATTTAACCCATCTTATTGAGCGGCGCTGTGAAGCCGATCTTGGCTTTAACCTTGCGCGTCTTGCTTCATCCGGCATAGAATGCCCGCTTTTGTCGCTTTTTGGGGGTATGTAATGTCAGATACAATTTGGTTTAAGACCGGCGAAGCCACGGTATTTTCCAGCGACGGTCAAGGCACGGACGCCATGCCCGAAATATTGATAGGCAGCGTGAAGGGGCCGGCGGGTCATGCTTTTGCCAATCTGATGGGGCAAACGGAAGGCCATACCCGAATGTTCGCCATTCGGGCCTGCAATCAGCAAGTGAAGCCGGCAACGATCATTGTGCCCAAAGTCACCATCAAATCCACCGATTATGTAAACCTGTTTGGCGGGCCGGTGCAGTCAGCGGTAGCGGATGCGGTTCTGGACAGCGTCATCGACGGCGTTATTCCTGCCGACCAGGCCAATGAGCTGTGCATTATTGCGATGCTGTGGATCGCTCCTGAATGCGCCACCAACCCTGATCTGGATCGGAAAGATTTATATCGCACTAATTATGAGGCGATGAAGCTGGCCATTTCCCGCGCCATGAGCAATTCGCCCAGTGTTGAAGAGTTAATCGCCAACCGGCACAAAATTGTCCACGAAATGTACGATCCTGAAACCGGCGAGTCACAGTGGTAAAAAATAGCGACGGGGGCGAGTTAAGTTAAGGATATGGTCGGTAATAACTTCCCGAAACATAAACGCATCGTTCCCACGCTCTGCGTGGGAACCCTAAGCGGAAGTTCTTATTGATGGAGTCCTCAGTCAAGTGGTGCAGCGGGCAACGGTCGCCCTCGCTAAACCTTGGCTACCTTGGTCTTTTTACCGCGATTCTAATTAGGCTGATCACACATTCACGCTTTTTCTTGATACAGAGCATTACCATGCGTTTATTAATCAAATATCTTTCGCTTTGCTGGTTCATAAATAATCCCGCTGATTTAGTTCCCACCAAATCATTTATGTGGAAAACGGTCGCGTTCTATCTTATTTCAGGGATTATTGTTGAGGGGCTGATTTCCGATCCTGCCGACGGCACGCTGGAGGTTTTGCTGCGAACCATCATGGCTTTTTCGTCTGTCGCCACGTTATTGCTCGTCATCAAAAAATGGCAGCATTTTAATCAACTATTCACGGCTATTTTTATTGGCGAAAACTTTATTATGACGCTGGCAACTGTCACCGAGGGGCTTTATTTTTTGATGGTAATGAACCATCATGAATATGCGGAAGAAATATCAATCGCTATAGGCGTATTGCTGGTCGGGTGGTATTTAGCGATTGTAAGTTATATTTTGCGGCAATTATTGTCGTACAGAATGAGCCATAGCGTTATTTTAGCGTTCGGCTATTTTGTTTTAACTTACGGCATTCCGATGCTGTTCATGGATATATAAAATATATCCTGATTATAAAGCTGCTTCAGCTAACGCAAAAAACTCCGATAGGGGTAGCTGAAGCAGCTTACTAATCAGGAAATATATTGTAGGATGGGTAGAGCGGGAGCGAAACCCATCGCATCCGAACCCTATTTTTGAGGGGTGTTACTGCGTTGCATTATCAGGCTAGTTTTTAATCTGAGGCTTATTGTCGTTGCCCTGTTTTTTGGCATCCTTTATCGCTAATTGCAGTTCCAGTCGTTGTTTTTCAAGCGCCAGTAATTCGATTTCCCGGCGTAGATAAACATCGGATTCCTTCCTTTTTTTATAACTTTCCTGTTGCATTTCCAGACGCTGCTGTTCGCGGCGTTTTTGGTTTTCTACGTCGGTATCGAACTCCAGCTGTTTTTGGCGTTGCTCAAAGGCTATCTGTTGAGCATGGATCTTATCTTTGGCTTCTCGCCATCTGGCCTGCTGATTTTCATATTTGGCAATATCGGCTTCCAGTTCTTTTTCTTTTAACTTGGCTTGGTGCGCCAATACTTCCACATGGGTTTTTTGTTCCGCAAGCCTAAGGCTGGCTTCGTGTTTTTGCTGGCTCTCAATATCCGCTTCCAGTGTTATTTCCTTGAGGCTATTATCCTGCTTGACTTTTTCGCTGTGGATTCGCCGTTCAATTTCAAATTGTTCCAGCAGTTGTTTTTCTTTTTCTTCCAGCAACAATTTTCTATTTAAAGCGTCCTGCGCTTGCTTCAAGCGGTCCAGTTCGGCATCGCGGTTTAATTGCTCAAGTTGTTTTTGTTTGTGCTCCAGATTCTGGTTTTCAATTTCCTGTTGCTGATGGAATAATTCCTCTCTTTTCGCTTCGTTAAACTCAAAGCTTTTTTTAAGGACGCATAAATAAACGCTTTCCTGGGCCAGCTGTACATCGGGGAATTCTTCAAATGAAGGTTTTAACGTGCATAGTGTTTGTGATTGGATATTTTGCAATATCAGCATCTCACTCACCGCTAAAGAAATTTTCTTTTCAATATCGGCAACGCCTTTTTGTACCCATGCGCCATCCGATAAACTCTGCAATTCTTTATGTATCAAATTGAGCAGTAAATCTTCATAGGCGGTTTTGATATGTCCGTTAATATCGGACAAAATATCCATATTATTGAGGGCATATTTCAATGTAGCCTGGAAGCGAATATCCAGAGTTATGTCAATCGTGCAAAAACCGTCGTAAAGCTTGATTTGTTGAGTAATGGGCCAGTTTTCAACTGGTAACGGGTAAACATGGTGATAAAAGCGTTTAACAAAGCCTTCAGGGCGTAAAAATAATTTCCCGTAAGGGCCTATTTTGGTGTGGACAAGCTGGCGGTCGGCGTCAAAAATAGCTTCCCAGACCTCCGGGGTAGCGACGTCATCGCTTGCTAAGGCGCCTTCAATAAACCATTTATCGATTTCAGTTCTGGAGCTATTCATCAGCATCTGCTTGTCTGGTAATGGTAGACTCGGCTTTTAATTTGTTAATCTTATCGCTCATTTTCTCGGCAATCAGCGGATAAAGATTAGGCGCGAATTCTACGGTTTTATCGTCAATTTTTCTTAAAAAACCGCGGCTTAATAATAAGCCTACGGCAAACATTCTCGACCAGTCGGAGTAACGCTTGGCCCGTTCTATTTCGGTTTTCTCGATGGTCATTTCGAGTTCGTTGTTTTTGTTGATCCGGAATTCGGTAAATTGCCTTAAGCATTCGAAAACCAGTTCTTCTTCCTCGGCGGTCAAGGGGCCGGGCGCGGTGAATTCAAGGCGATATGACAGCAAAACGGTGAAAAAATCGGCCATTGCCGCGCAAATAAAGGCAAAAAACGAGAAATTCGAATCCGACCACATGGCGAATGAGGGCTGGATATCGGCGGTAAATTGTTTGTAAGTCATCAATAACGGCGCTTCCGGTAAGGATTGGCCGATATTGCCGGATAGCAGGTTGATTTTCAGCTGGACATTCTGGAAGTTCTCCAGCATCGCAGCATAGGCGCTTTCAATATTCGTTGCGACATCCAGTGCATTGATGCTGACTTGCAGTTTTTGAATATCCTTGTCCAATTCAGAAAAATCATGTTCGAATTTAGCCTGCTGCTCTTTTTTCTCCAGATAAATTTGGTTGTAATGTTTCCAGAAAGGGCCTTCGCCGACTTGCTTCTTATAGCCTTCGGCAATTTGAGCGTGGGTACCGAAATAGGCCTGCTGCACATCGAGAGACGCTTTTTCCATATCGGCGCGCTGTTGTTTTAAAACCTCGCCTTTAATGACCAAGACGCGGTCCACATAGGATTTTACGTCGGTTCTGATTTGATTTAAGCGGTTAATGTGCAGATTGTCCTGTTGGGAAATCTCATAAAATTTGAAGTAAGAGAAAGAAATTGACGCGGTCATCGCAACCACTAGGGAGCAGACAACAGAAAAATAGCGCATCCGGTTAGCACGCCAGTGAATACCGGCAAGTTCCAGCGAGCTAATAACAATAATGGATTGAATCGCAATGGTAATAATCAGAGCAATCCAGGGAGTGATGAAATGGGATAAGCCGTAGTAGGTGGTGAATCCTGTAGCAAGGCTCAACATTAATACAATCGGAATCGTCCATATTCTTAACAAGCCGACAAATAAGGTTTGGATGCTGTTAATAAAATAACCCACGCCTGACGCTTTTATTTTTGAGAATTCGGAATTTTTCATTTTAAGATAATGCTATTCAGGCTTGTCACGATGAGTTGAAGGATTAACTGTTTTTTTCATCTTACCCCATCTTGTACGAATACCCGAACTGATTTTCTCGCTTGATATAGGGTAACTTATAGGTTTCGCAGGGGGCAATTCCTGATGCGGCATCGGGTCTAAAAGGGCAGGCGCAAGGCCTGCCCCTTATGCGCGATGCTAATGGATAATCTGTTGGTTTTTCAACGCGCTGTAAATATCGTCAACAGCCTGCGTATCGCTATCAAAACTAATATCCGCCAGATTGGCGCTGCAATTGACGCATAAGCAAATCAATCCGGCATTTTTTACGGCAACTATAAGCGATGCGTTTTGAGTTTCTAAAACGGTTGCCGCATGACCGTTATCAAATAATTTTCTTTCCAGTTGATAAGCGATTTCCTTGCTGTTTGAGCCGGATAAAGCAATTGCTGTCGCCGTTTGGCTAAAGCGCGCGGCGCGTTCTTCGGGACTGACCGGTTGCAGGCTTTCTTCCTCGGTGCCGCCGGTAATCATGCCCGCGCCGACCGTGCCGTTGGTCAGGCGGTCGATGATGATGAATGCGCCGGTGCCTTTATGGCTAAGGTAAGGATCGAAAACCACCGGCGCGTTCACTGAAACCGTGCAAGAACCGATTTCATTCAAGTGCAATTCGGTCGCGTCATGGTGTTCCAGGGTGTTGACGTCGATTCTATGATGAATCATCGCGACAGAACCGGACACGCTACGCGTCGCCAATTTGATAGTGTATTGCCGACCCGGCGCCAGCGCATTTTCAGCCATCCAGACGATAGTGGCTTTGAATTTGTCCGAGACGGTTGGCGCTGTTTTTTCTGCGCCGATCAACATATCGCCGCGGCTAATGTCGATTTCGTCTTCCAGCGTCAGGGTGACCGCCATCGGTGGGAAAGCACGCTCCAGTTCGCCGTCATAGGTTACGATGGACTTGATTTTGCTGCTTTTGCCTGAGGGCAGGGCGGTGATCTTATCGCCTTTTTTGAAAATGCCGGAAGCGACCGTGCCGCAAAAACCGCGGAAATCGAGGTTGGGACGGTTGACGTACTGAACCGGAAAACGGGCGTCGCTGAAATTGCGGTCATTGGCGATTTCGATGCTGTTGAGCGCTTCCATCAGCGGCATACCGGTAAACCAGGACATGTGTTCGCTGGGATTGACTACATTGTCGCCGTCCAGCGCCGACATCGGGATAAAGGTGATGTCTTGTAAAGCCAGCGATTCGGTAAAATTCAGATAGTCCTGTTTGATTTTGTTGAAGGTCGCTTCGCTGTAATCGACCAGGTCCATCTTGTTGACCGCGACGATGATGTGATGGATGCCCAGTAACGACGCGATAAAGCTGTGCCGTTTGGTCTGGGTTTGCACGCCGTAGCGGGCGTCGATCAGGATAATCGCCAGATCGCAGGTTGAAGCGCCGGTCGCCATGTTGCGGGTGTACTGCTCGTGTCCCGGGGTGTCGGCAATAATGAATTTACGCGTGGCGGTGGAAAAATAACGGTAGGCTACGTCAATGGTGATACCCTGTTCGCGTTCGGCTTGCAGGCCGTCGACCAGCAAGGCCAAGTCGATCTTGCCTGCACCGGTGGTGCCTGATTTGACGCTGTCGGCCTGAACGGCGGCCAGTTGATCTTCATAGATCATTTTGGAGTCGTGCAGCAAACGGCCGATCAGCGTGCTTTTGCCGTCGTCGACGTTGCCGCAGGTTAAAAAGCGCAATAATTCCTTGCGTTCGTGTTGCGCCAAATACGCGTCAATATCGGTGCTGATTAAATCGGATTGGTGGGACATGGTTTTCCTAAAAAATAAATATTAGATTTATTGGGTAGTGATTGATGTAATCAACCCATGTTTTTTGGCACCTGCTTCATTCAGGACAATAACGGAATTGAGATTTATGTTCCAGATACGAGCTGTTTTTTTGAGGGCATTTTTAAGCTTGTCTTGCAAGGGCGGCAACCTTGATTTTTCACAGTTCTGAAGGGCCAATATCAAAATAAAGCTCACATTTGAGAGTTCAGTTTGTTTGAAAAAATCGGATAATTCCGAATTATTCTTGCTGTGTCGTTGCAAATAAATGGCGATAAATAATGATAGGCTGTTGCTAAGTTTTTCTTGTACGTCGTTAATATACTCGTCAGCGTTTTTTGGAGCGCTAGACTTAGCTTCAATTATTGAAATACTTGATTTACCGTTTGCTGTTCTAAGCAATAAAAACTCCGCTATCTTTACGCCTTCACCTTGTTTTGCTTTGTCGTTAATTTTTTTGAGAATTGCGCTGCTTTCAATTTCAAAACAATGTCCGTCAGGATACGGGCCAAACATCCGTTCAAAGTCATTTTTGGGATGGGTGATCATTTAAAGGCCAAATCCACTTCTTCTTCATAAAGTCGAATAGACTCGTTAATAATTGGGTTGTCTGGCATTTCTTCTAATAAATCAGATTGCAGCCATTCATTATCTTGATAAGAAAGCACAGGAACAGATAGTTTTTGCTCTTGGGCAATAAGAAACAGTTTTTTCACCACAAAGTAAGAGTGGCTGGCAATAAAAAATTGAATGCCGCGACTTGCAAGCATGGCGATAATGTCAATGAACTTGGAAATGGCAACAGGGTGCAAGGCAGATTCTAATTCATCAATGAAAACAACCGAATTTCTATCGAGATAGCGATTGCCCAATAAGGTGTCTAAAAGGGCAATTTTTTTAATGCCTTCGGCGGTGACGCCTATTTGAAACTTTTGCTTTCCTTTTTTGAACTGCCAGCGCCCTGAAATTTCGTCATATTCAACTTTTCCATCGAGCATTTCTTCTAATTGCAGGCGAGATTGTGCAAATTCAGGATAATTATTTCCTCTTGCCGTTGGCAGGCGTAATGCCCTCGCTAAATCAAGATAGGTATCATCAAAACCGAATACCTTATCTTGTTCACGCGATTTTAAAATAATATTATGGAGCGATAATACTTCTTTGGCAGGAAGGAATATCGAATTGCTCGCACGTGAACCAACATTGTTTTCTACGGTTGAAATGGATTTAATTGTGTCTTTGCCAAAACTATAATCAAAGGTTTTATCATCAAGGGTTAGCTCCAGTAATAACGGCGAGTCAGCTTGCTTACTAACTAAATCGCCTATCTTTTCCGATTGAAACGTCCAATATAACTTTTCGGCGAGAATTTCAGAAGCTTTGCGTTGATCGTCCCCGCGTTTGTACTCTTCTAAAGTGCGCATTGCACTATACATCGCTTTAAGCAAGAAAGTTTTACCGCTGCTATTATTGCCAACAATTAGGTTTATTTTGCCTAATTTCTGCCAATCAAGCCGGTCAAGAGGACCGAAATTATTAAGTGTAATGCGGTTTATCATAGTAATGAATATTTGGGGATGTAGTTAGCAATCAAGTAATGTAAAAATACATTTTTCGGCAACAAACGGATTATCCTCGTTACTGAAATTAATGTTTGCTGTTTTATCGCCGTGGCTATTGAGCTGGTTAGAAATACCCTTCGCGCTTTTTCTGCTCCATGGAACCGGATTGGTCGTGGTCTATCAACCGTCCCTGGCGTTCTGAGGTTGTGGTTAACAGCATTTCCTGAATAATTTCCGGCAACGTGGTGGCGGTCGATTCAACTGCGCCGGTCAACGGATAGCAGCCCAAGGTGCGGAAACGCACCATTTTCATTTCAACTTTTTCATCAGGGCCGATCGGCATGCGCTCATCGTCAACCATGATCAACATGCCGTCGCGGTCAACGACAGGGCGTTCCTTGGCGAAATACAGCGGTACGATCGGAATGTTTTCCAGGTGGATGTATTGCCAGATGTCTAGCTCGGTCCAGTTGGACAGCGGGAATACCCGAATGCTTTCGCCTTTGTCGATCTTGCCGTTGTAGATGTTCCACAATTCGGGGCGCTGGTTTTTGGGGTCCCAGCGGTGATTCTTGTCGCGGAACGAATACACCCGTTCCTTGGCGCGCGATTTCTCCTCGTCGCGCCGTGCGCCGCCGAAAGCCGCATCGAACTGGTATTTGTCCAGCGCCTGTTTGAGGCCGTCGGTTTTCATTACGTCGGTGTGTTTTTTGCTGCCGTGGGTAAAAGGCCCGATGCCTTGCTCTATGCCTTCAGGGTTGATGTGAACCAGCAGCTCGAGGCCCAGCTTTTTGACCATCTGGTCGCGAAACTCAATCATTTCCTTGAATTTCCAGGTGGTGTCCACATGCAGTAACGGGAACGGCGGTTTGCCCGGATAAAAGGCTTTCATGGTCAAATGCAACATGACGGCAGAGTCTTTGCCGACCGAATACAACATCACCGGACGTTCAAATTCGGCTGCGACTTCACGAATAATATGAATGCTTTCAGCTTCCAGTTGTTTAAGGTGGGTCAGTTTATAATCAGTCATTAAAAGTCCGTCAGGTTTGGAGATCGCGCTATGTTTATTGAATGCGCTCAATAAGAAGACGGTTATTTTAATTTGAACGGACTTTTAATGCCAGATTTGCTTGGGATTTATTGATAGTTGAGTAGCGTTTCAGGCAAATAGTGAATTCTGCAAAAATAACTCAAGACTGTTATTTAACTGGTTTGCAGTTGATGATTTATTGGGCGTTTTAGGGGAAGGCTAAATTTTAGTTAATAGCCTCCTGATGGTATTATTTGTCGGCTAATACCGCCATAAAATAGAGAATACATGAGCAATCCTGATTTGCATGCGATTTCGATAAAGGATATTACCCAAACCAGCTTATTAACCTGCTTGCCCAATGAGACGATGCATGATGCGGCGGTCAAAATGGTGGAACGGAATTGTAGTGCTATCTTGATTGTAGTTGATGATGAAATCATCGGCATCTGGACGGAAAGGGATGTATTGAAATTTGACTTCTCGTCGCCTGCTGCCCGCTTTATACCTGTATCCGAGGGCATGAGCAGTCCGGTTATCTGTGTTAATGAGAATGCGAGCCTGGAGGAAGTTTCGCTTAAATTTAAAAAAGACGGTGTCCGCCATTATGTCGTAACCGATGATCAGGGCAAGCAGCGGGGCATCATTTCTCAGACTGATGTGATCAAGAAACACAATTTTGAGTTTTTCCTGGTTTTAAAAACGGCGGGCAGTGTATTAAAACCGATTCCGCCGATGATCCAATCAACGCAGAGCATGGCACAAGCGAGCAAGCTTATGCATTCTTCGCATTCGGATGCGATAAGAGTTGAATTTCCCGATCAATCAATCGGCATTCTGACTGAGCGGGATGTGGTCAAGGCGCTGGCTTCTTTAATGCTGAATCCAATCGTTGCGGATTATGCAAGTCGGAATTTGGTTGCCGTTAATGAGCACGAAAGCCTTTACCATGCCAAGAAAATTATGCTTCTAAACGGTTTTCGGCATCTTGGTGTCAGTGACAATAAAGATAATTTAATCGGCATTATCAATCTGGCTGACATATTGGCGGGATTTCGCAGCACTTATGTCGAAGAGCTTAAAGAATCCTTGGCGCACAGGGACGTATTGTTAAGAGATTCGTTAAAGAGCCTGGGCTTGGCGAAAAAGATTATTGATAATACCCAGGAAGGCGTTATCACCACCGATAAATATGTGATCATTCAGACCTGTAATGCCGGTTTTACCAAAATTACCGGTTACACGGAAGAGGAAGTTATCGGTAAAACCCCCGGCATTATTAGTTCGGGACGGCATGATAAGAACTTTTATTATGCGATGTGGGAAAAAATCAACAAATACGGTTTCTGGCAAGGTGAAATCTGGAACCGGCGCAAAAACGGCGAGGTTTATCCCGAGTTGCTGACCATTACCGAAATTCGCGATGATGAAACCAATGAAATCAGCAATTACGCGGCCATTTTTAGCGATATTAGCCAGTTAAAAAGTGATGAGGAAGAAATCAAGCGACTGGCTTTCTATGACCCGTTAACCGAATTACCCAACCGGCGTTTATTGAATGATCGTTTGGCGCAGGAGTTGGCGATTAGCGGAAGATCAGGCAAGAACGGCGCGCTTTTATTTATCGATCTCGATCACTTCAAGAATATTAATGAAACCCTCGGACATTCTGCCGGGGACAGGGTTCTTGTGGAGGTCGCTTATCGATTAAAACTGCGTGTCAGGGATTGCGACACGGTCGCCCGTATCAGCAGCGATGAGTTTGCGGTTATTTTGACCGAATTGAACGGGCAAATAGAGCAGGCATGCAATGACGCCCGGTATATTGCCGAAAAAGTGCAACAGGCTATTTGCCAGGTTTATTCGGTCATGAACCACAAGCTTTATATTTCTTCCAGTATCGGCATTGCGATGTTTTCCGAGAACTCCGACATAGCCCCCGATGACTTGCTTAAACAGGCCGGTACGGCAATGTATCGCGCTAAAGAAAGCGGTCGCAATATGTTGCAGTTTTTTCAGGACAGTATGCAGGAAGCCGCCATGGAAAGGATGCTGATCGAAAAAGAGCTGCGGCAGGCTTTGGATGAACATCAGCTGTCTTTGTATTATCAGCCTCAGGTTGATTATCACGGCAATCTTACGGGGGCAGAAGCCCTTATTCGCTGGAATCATCCGACCAAGGGTTTTGTTCCGCCCGATAAATTTATTCCTATTGCGGAAGAGTGCGGTTTGATTCAGGCAGTGGGTTTTTGGGTGCTTGAGCAGTCATTTATTCATCTTAGGCAGTGGGATAGGCTACAAGTGCATTTGCCGCATTTGGCGATTAATATCAGTCCGAGGCAGTTTTATCATGATGATTTTATAGGTATATTGGCAAAGCTTGTTAAGCAGTACCAGATCAGTCCGTCAAGAATCATGCTGGAATTTACCGAAGGACTGTTGATGAATGATGTCGATGCCGCTATCGATAAAATCAGGCAATTGAAAAAATTGGGCTACACCTTTTCAATAGACGATTTCGGCACCGGATATTCATCCTTGAGTTACCTGAAACATTTGCCGGTGGATCAGTTAAAGATTGATAAATCCTTTGTCGAGGATATTACTAAAAATGAAGATGATGCCGTTTTTGTGGGTACTATTATTGCCATAGCCCGGCATATGAATCTGGGGGTTGTTGCGGAGGGTGTTGAATCGAAAATGGAGCTGGATTTTTTAAAACAAAATGGATGTCTTTGCTATCAGGGTTATTATTTCAGTAAGCCTTTGCCTGATGACCTGTTTTTTGAGCATTGGTTGAGCAAGGCGTCGCAATAATTTAATAATTGATGTTACGCAGTTAGTCGAATTTAGACTGCATTAACATTTTTATTATTAAAAAGTGCCGCTACCGCGACGATTATTTGAATCGGGTTGTCGCACCCGAAGACGAGTTGCTTTCTTTTGCTTCGCCTCGGCAACTGCTCCTGCTTCAAACGGGAGAAGTGCCATCCGTGCGTAACATCAGTTAATAACATGATATTTTTAAACGGATGTGTTGTTGCATCGTTTGTATTCAATACTACCGAGCGCTCGAAATGAGTCGGCCGGTATATTCAATAAAACGTAAGTGGATTAATTCACCACGAACGACTTGCATGGGCAAATATTTGCTCCTCGGTAAATTACTCCTGCATTATTCTACCTCTTGATCTATACAGTTGTGCAATGTCTGCATTCACCGCATCTCTGTGGATTATGCAGGAGGTAGGGCGATTGCCGAGAGACAAAAGGGCTGCTATATCGGTTGGTTCATGTTTAACGCCAACGCCTCGGCGACTTTGATGCCATCCACCGCCGCAGAAAGAATCCCGCCCGCATAGCCCGCACCTTCCCCGGCTGGATATAGTCCTTTGATATTTATACTTTGGTAAGAGTCGTTGCGTTTGATGCGGATTGGCGATGAGGTGCGGGTTTCTACGCCTGTCAGCACAGCATCTTTCATTGCAAAGCCTTTTATTTTTTTATCGAAAGCCGGGATGGCTTCGCGTAGCGCGGTTATTGCGTAATCAGGCAAAGCTGAGCTTAGATCGCATAAATGAACTCCCGGTGTATAGGAAGGCTGTACTGTCCCTAGTGCCGAAGAGGGGCGTTGGGCGAGGAAATCGCCAACCAGTTGCCCCGGAGCTTCATAGGTTTCTCCTCCCAATTTAAAGGCGCCCGCTTCCAGGCGGCGTTGAAAATCGATGCCTGCCAACGGATGGCCGGGATAATCGTCAGGCGTAATGCCGACTACGATGCCGCTGTTGGCATTGCGCTCGTTGCGCGAGTACTGGCTCATGCCGTTAGTGACCACATGCCCCGCTTCCGATGTCGCCGCGACTACAGTGCCGCCTGGACACATGCAAAAACTGTATACGGAGCGTCCGTTGCTACAGTGATGCACTAGTTTGTAATCGGCTGCGCCCAGCAACGGATGACCGGCATTGCTGCCGAATCGGCATGTATCGATCAATGACTGCGGGTGTTCTATGCGAAAACCGATCGAAAAAGGTTTGGCTTCAATATAAACGCCCCGGTCATAGAGCATTTTAAAGGTGTCGCGCGCGCTATGCCCGACCGCAAGCAGCACATGAGTGGTGTTAATGGTTTCGCCATTGGCGAGTACTACGCCGCGCACCTGTTCATTCTCGATGACGATGTCGTCAACCCGGTTTTGGAAGCGGATTTCTCCGCCTAGCGATTCGATAGTTGCGCGTAGCTGTTCGACCACGGTGACCAATCTGAATGTACCGATATGGGGCTTGCTGACGTGGAGAATTTCGGGCGGCGCACCGGCTTTGACAAATTCAGTCAGTACTTTGCGGCCGTAGTGATTCGGATCCTTGATCTGAGTGTGCAGCTTGCCGTCGGAAAAAGTACCGGCGCCGCCTTCGCCGAACTGCACGTTGGACTCGGGGGTGAACCGGCTTTTACGCCACAGGCCGAAAGTATCTTTGGTGCGTTCCCGTACCTCTTTTCCCCGCTCCAGAATGATCGGTCGAAAGCCCATTTGCGCCAGGATCAAGCCGGCAAAGAGCCCGCAAGGCCCGGTGCCGATGATGACGGGGCGTTGCGCCGGATCTTTTGATGCGTGGGTTACAAAACGATAAGTGCTGTCCGGCGTTAAAGAGATGTGCGGATCGTCTTGCAGGCGGTTAAGAATGGTCTGTTCATTTGCGGCTTCAATATCGACGGTGTAAACAAGCAAAATCGCATTGCGTTTTCGCGCATCAAAACCTTGCCGAAATATTGTATAAGTGATGAGTTCTGCTGTGCCGATGCCAAGTCGATCAAGTATGGCGGTTTTGAGCATGTATTCCGTATGATTGAGGGGAAGTTTAAGTTCAGTGATTCTCAACATGTAATGTATTCCGATAGATTCCTGTTACAGAATCGTTTGTTTTGCTGGTGGCAAGGTAAAATAATGTTTATTATTTTACCTTAATGGGGCTTTTCTTGTTAGTTGGACATAATGAGGGTGTAGTTACGTTAGAGTGGGGGCTACAAAAATGACATTCGGAAAGTTATTAACGGCGATTGGCGTTATTTTGGCGGTTATCGGGCTTGTTGTTAGTTATGCGCCTTGGTTGATTAACTGGTTTGGCAGGCTGCCCGGCGATATACGTATTGAGAATGAGCAAAGGTTTGTGTTTATCCCGATTACCTCCATGCTTATTGTCAGTGCTATTTTAACGCTCATTGTGAATCTTTTTTTCCGCAAATAGTGCATTGCTTAACATTATTTTTACATTCTATTTGTCGGGCACCTCGAGTTCTTGTAGAATGTTTTAATTAAGTATTGCAATGCTCATAATAAGTGTAATTTGGAACAAGAATGGATATATCACAAGAATTGCTACAGAAAAAAATTCTGATTGTAGATGATGCAGCCTCAATGCGGACACTAACCAAAGCCATTCTGCGAGAGGCCGGATTTACCCACGTTTTTGATGCGCCGGGTGGAGAAGAAGCAATGTTAATGATGAGGAAGGTAAAGATTAATATTGTGGTGTGCGATTGGAATATGCCGGGAATGAGCGGGCTTGATTTATTTAAGGCTGTAAAAGGCGATGCTAAATTAGAAACTCCGCCGTGGATCATGCTGACGTCTTCATCGGAAGGGGATAAGGTAAAGGAAGCCATTATGGCAGGCATAACATCTTATATTGTAAAGCCCTTTAAGCCGGATAACTTGGTTAAACAAGTCGTAGGCAAGCTTTCTTAAAGCTTTCGCTCCCTACCTATATCCCTATAGGTAATATGTTAGATCCGTTGCCAAAACCAAAAAAGCCCCATTCACAGCACTAGATTGCGAATGGGGCTTTTTTTATGGCTGATTTGCTTCTATGCTAGGTTTGACAGTCGGCACGCGCCTTTTACCGACATTCTTCTTGTCTCTATCGCGTATTTTGACTTTTTCGACAGCAGCTTTTTTAGTTTCTATTTTCTTTTTGCCGCCGCTTGCCTTTCCGGAAGCTTTAAGTTTTTTAGGGCCTTTATATTTACCCTCCAATTCTTTGATAGTGCGGTGTTTGAATTTCTGTTTCAAAAAGCGCTCAATACCGGACATTAAGTTCCATTCGGTATGTTTTACCAGCGCAATGGTCAGGCCCAGTTCATCGACCCGGCCTGTCCGGCCTATGCGATGGATGTAATTGATGCCGTTTCTCGGCACATCAAAATTAATGACCAGATTGATGCCTTTGATGTCCAGGCCGCGAGCGGCAAGGTCGGTAGCAAGCATGATTTTGACTTCGCCTTCGCGGAATAATTCCATCATCCGGTTACGGTCTTTTTGATCCATTTCTCCATGCAGCACACCGACACGGAGTTTTTGTCCACGAAGCGGGCCGCGAAGAGCATCCGCCTGAATCCGGCTGTTGGTGAAGATCAACGCTTTGTCATAGGTTTCATTAAGCAACAGCCAAGCCAACAATTTTTGTTTATGATCATTGTCGTCGGCCAGTACAATTTGCTGCTCGATGTTGCGGTGTCCGTCATGCAGCGTATTTAAGGCGACGACTTCATGATTTTTTAGCACTTTGTCAGCCATTTTGATGACGCCGAAATGGGTCAAGGTGGCTGAAAACAGCAGGGTTTGCCGCTGTGGGTTGCAGCTATTGGCGATGGTCAGTACATCTTCGCTAAAGCCCATATCCAGCATGCGATCGGCTTCATCCAGTATCAACACTTCCAGATTGCTAAAGTTCGGAATCTCTTGCTCCATCAGTTCCAATACTCTGCCTGGAGTCGCAATAACAATTTCGGTGTTTCTGCGCAGCATATTTTGCTGTAGCCTAAAATCATCGCCGCCGGTAATCAGGCCTGTTTTCAGGTCGGTAAATTCGGTCAACTGTTGGCAGTGCTTGAAAATCTGCTGGGCCAATTCCCGGGTCGGCGTCAGTATCAAGGCGCGCACGCCGGATTTTCCGGAGGGCAGGGTTAATAGATGATGCAGTGTTGGCAGCAAAAATGCGGCGGTTTTTCCGCTGCCTGTTTCGGCGCTGACCAGCAGGTCTTTGTGTTCCAGAGCAAGGGGAATTGACTGTAGTTGCACAGGTGTAGGCTGTTCAAAGCCGAGCTTTTTAACGGCCGACAGCAGTTGTTCATCTAACGACAGGCTTGAAAATGATGGGGTTTTGTCTATTGGATTAGGGTGCATGAATCTTTAAGTGGGCAAGGATGATGGGAATCAATCTTTGCGCGTATTATAGACTTTTTGCGGTCAGGGTTATGATTAAATAACTATTCATTGCAAATCGGTTTTTTAGCTTTTAAGCTAGGTCAAAAGTAGGGGGAACATCCCTGCGTCTACATAGATCAGGAAAGACCATGATACCAATTAGAGATACAGCGCCCTGCCATTCAAGGCCTTTAGTCACCTGGGGGATAATGGCGATTTGCATTGTTGTTTTTGTGGCGATGAAATTGATGCCCGATCAGTTAAGTTATAGGCTTCTTAACCTTTACGGCATGGTGCCTATTCGCTACACCAATCCGTATTACGGGTTGCCTTTCGATGGCTATTTATCTTTTCTGACGAGCCTGTTTCTGCACGGAAACTGGCCGCACCTCATCATGAATATGTGGTTCTTGTGGATATTCGGCGATAACGTAGAAGATAGAATGGGGCGGTTGCCATTTTTGATTTTTTATTTAGTATGCGGCCTCTTGGCTACTTTTTTACAGTGGTTGTTCGATCCAAACCTCGCTATTCCGGTTGTTGGCGCATCAGGTGCTATAGCCGGCGTATTGGCGGCTTATTTTTTTCTATATCCGCTTGAACGCGTTGTAGTGTGGGTTCCTATCCTGTTTTTACCGATAGTCATTCATGTTCCGGCGATTGCTTTTTTAGGTTTGTGGGTTTTGATTCAATTACACAGCGCGACAACAGCAATGCTGTTTGGCGGTGTTGCTGTCGATGTAGCCTGGTGGGCTCATTTAGGCGGCTTTATTACCGGTTCCGTTTTATATCGCTTGTTTCTTCGTAAAGATCCAGCCGAAAAAAATGAATTATTTTGACGGTGTTAAGGTATAATTCGCCGCTTCAAAAAGCGGTTTTATTGACAACACATCAGGGTCTGGAGTCATTTTACGACTAAAAAGACCCTTAAGTTCTATCAGGAAATTGAAAGTAATATGAAAAAAGTTAACGTTGCGTTGGTCAGGCTACTTCAGTTTGTAGTTTTTGTGGTGTCCGTATTCATGGTAATAGTCTATTTTGGGGCCATGGTTTTATTGCCTTTGGATGCCGTTGTATTGCTGATAAAGCTGATGGGAGTTGTCGGGCTTAACGGTTTTATCGCAGCCTTTATCGCCATTCCGGCTGTTGGGTATTTAGGTTTGATAGTTTACAAAACACCAGGTCTTTGCAAAATGGTAGTCGATGGGGGTGTTGACCTGATTAAGACAAGTAAAGTCAGAGTGGAAGCGTTTAATGAAATTGCCGACGCGGTAAAAGCTTAGTTTTTTCTATTATCCGCATTCAAAAAAGGCGTGTCGATTTAGACACGCCTTTTTTTGTGCCTGTTACTTTTTTTAGCGCTGTTTCCGTAAGGACCAATAAAAAATCAATGTTCCGAACGCGGCAGTCAAGTGTTTTAGCGTGTGTCCGCTGAGCAAGCCAAAAGCGCTGTAAAGCCGGGCATCGAACAGCTCCATGAGTTTTGATAGCGCATAAGCGCCGATGACGCCCCAAATATAGTTGTCGTTATTCAATGTCGAGTCAAACAGCCACAGAATTAGCGGGATCAGTAAAACCGGTAAAAATTGCACCAGAACGTAAGGGCGCAAATCGCCGTGACCGTTTAATTCCGTCACATGCCAGTAAACCACTGAGGTCATGCCCAATATCAGCAACGGGACAAATAACTTCCATGCCAGCTGAGTTGAAATATATTCTCCGATAATAGCGCTGAACAGGGCCATAAAGGCTACGGTCATCGGCAGTCGGTCCCAAAGCAGGCTTTGATTGTCGGGTTGATAGTGGTAGTACGCAGAACCGAAGCCGGTCAGAAACACCCCGACAAAAAACGTCAAATACATCGCCTGCAATTCGGCCAATCCGTTGTTTGTCTTATGTGATGCGACTAACCTGATTCCCAGGGCTCCGATAATGACGAACGGTAAATTGGACAGCACATTAAAAAAATTGGCTATGCTGAGGATGCGACGATGGTCGGCGAAGTTATGGTAAGCCGGGTCCTGAGCAATCGGGTCGATGCTGAAAATAACGATAATTGCGACAACAATGATTGCCGGCATAATTTTCAGGCGGTTATCGGCGGGCATAAGTTATAAATTAGGTAGTAATAACAAGGGACAGATAGTAAGCGCTCTTGTATGCTTGGGACACAATTTTGTTATTTCGCTGGAAATATCATCGTGTCTATCTTGCTCGCGTTAATGGGTGCGTCGATTGGTCGAGGTCGATACGTTTGAGCTCGCCTTGTCCCGCGTTCCATGACGGTAAAGCCAGCGTTCATGAGGGCGAGTTGCTAAGAGCCGTATGCGCAACCCTGCATTGCCCATTGACACCGTTTGTTTTCGATGCCGATGGATAGATAGTAATCAGGATTACTTGTGGTATATTCTCATAAAAACTGTACGGGTTGTCTAAACGCTTAGTTAAACCGGCACTTAGACAAAATAGTAAAAAAAATCAATTCAGGGTGGTAACAAGCATGTCAGCATTAATTTATATTCTAACCGTTATCTTTGTAGTGTATGTGGTCTATACCGTAGTAACCGATCGGTAATAAGGCAGGTAATTTGCGTTGTCAGCTTCTTTATAACGTGAAGAATAGGTTGGCATTCGTAAACGCGCCAGCCTGCGGCGGCAAACGTAAGGGCTTTCAATAGGTTTAATCCGGCCTATCGCCCCGGACCAGGGAACTGGCGAAATGAAATGAAATGAAATGATCTATCGACTCCTGGCCGACTCCGTTCTTATTCTGCATCTCCTATTTATCGTTTTCGTCATATTGGGAGGTCTGCTCGCGCTTCGCTGTCCCTGGATTGCACTGGCTCATATACCGGCGGCCTGCTGGGGCGCATTCATTGAATTGACTGGAGGGCTGTGTCCGTTGACGGTCATGGAAGTCGAACTGCGCCGAATCGCCGGAGACGCCGGTTATTCGGGCAGCTTTGTCGAGCATTATCTCTTGCCGATCATTTATCCCGCCGGACTCACGAGAGATATTCAATTCGGGTTGGCGGCTTGGGTAATACTCATCAACGTTGCAATATACGGAGGGCTCGTTTACCGATCGCGGGTTTCCCGGTCAAAATAGTCTCAGAGGCAGGCTACACACTTTCGCTGCTGTGTTCAGGCAAATCTACCTTACATGTTGAGGCCAACATGTGCTCGGCCAATTGTTTACCCGCTTCGATCAGCGGATGAATGACAAAAGTGGCTCCCAATCGATAAAGTTCGCTTTCCTCATCGTTATGAAAACAAAGCGTGCCGATATTGCCGGTGAATTGCAGATTTTTCAGTTGCTTAATTGATGATGATCTTGCTTCGAATTCCGGCATGGTAAGGATAACCCCTTTGATTTTTTCCAAAGGCAGTGTTTCCCATAGCGCAGAGTCTTCGGCATCACCGTAGATCACCCTTCGCCCGTCGGCAAGCAAGTTTTTTAGATTGATGGGGTCGGCATCCAATCCCAACACGCGTGTACCCTGCTGCTTAAAAGTGAGATATGCCGACATACCGGTGCGGCCCATGCCCACTACCAGCCATTCCGTGCCTCCGATACTGCTGGGCAGTTTGTCCAGATGTTCTACCTTCCGTTCAAAACGAACTAATTGCGGTTCCATAAAGGAAAATAGACGGTGCGAAAATCGATTTAACGGCGCAGCAATAGCCAATGAAAGCGCTACTGCCAGACCGATTACAGATTCCCAAGAAGGTGGCAGCAGACGCGCTTCGACGACGACATTCGAAGTGATCAATGCAAACTCACTGTAGGTCATCAACGCCAGCGATGAAACAAAAGCCGTGCGCGCGCGTAAGCCGACCAGTAAAAACAACGCAAAGAAAAGTATGCCTTGCAATGGCAATAGGGATAGTAGCTCCAACACTTGTATGATTTCGTCATAACCCGGCAAATCGGCCAAGCCGATTTGAAGGAAAAATGCGGCTAAAAATGTTTCTTTTAGTCCCCATAATTTTTTAGACAGATCGTCTATATCGACGTGCCCGGCTAACATAACCCCCATTAGCAACGCGCCAATGTCGTTTGGAATGCCGACCTTGTGCGCCAGAGCGCCCCCGGCCAATGCCAGTACTATGCCCAATAACAACTTCAATTCATCATCGCGGCTGGCGCTAAGCAACCGATATGCCAAAGGGCGAAGAAAAGGCAGCAGTAGCAGACAAAGCGCCCAAGGCGATGGTTGTTTGTTATTGGCGACAGCCAGCAGACCGATGGCAACAATATCTTGTAATATCAATATACTTAGAACATCCCGTCCATACAAAGTGGAAAGTTCGCCGCTATCTTCCAATACTTTAATCGCGAGAACGGTGCTGGAAAAAGCCAAACTCACGCCTATCACTAAGCCGCCGGTAATATGTCCATTAAAGCCAAAGTAAACCAGTGCAGAAACCAGGGTGACGATTAGTAAATGCAAGCTGCCGACGCTCAGCACTTCGCGCCGTAACAGCGAGGACGGTTTCAATTTCAGACCGACCGTAAACAATAGCAATTCAATGCCAATATCCGCTAAATGACCCAGTGTTGCGTTGGCCTCAACGCCGGCAATATTCAAAATATATCCTGCCAGCAGGTAGCCTACCAAGGGGGGTAAATATAAGCGGCTGGTTACCAAGCCTGCCATATAAGCAGCGCCAACCCAGAGTAATTCCATAATAAACCTGTCCTGATAAGTAGAATTGCTGATTATGATAGCGTGATTTTTAAAATAGAATACCTTGGTAGTAATTAGACAAAGGATGATGTAATCCGAAGCCGGGGCGGTATGAATGACTTGCAGGAGCATCTTCTGCGTATTATTGGGAAGAACGGCGCTACGATAATGGAGGGCATCATGGGAATAATCTTAGCTACATTGTCAGTAGATTTAATTATTGACGCGTTTGCCGGCATTGTTCAATGGTCTATCCCAAAGCCGTAACGGTATACGGATACAGCATAAGAGGTTAGGGGAGTCGTCCCTGCTTGAAGTTCTATTTTAATTTAATGGGAGAATATAGCGATGTCTATTAGTGAATTTTGCAATCGCGACGTAGTGTTCGCGACCAGAGAAATGAGTCTGCCGGAAGCGGCGCAATTGATGCGCGAATACCATGTCGGCGATCTGGTGGTCGTCGATGAGCTTGACGGTAAGCGGGTCCCGGTCGGTATTGTTACGGATCGCGATATGGTTATCGAGATTATCGCTAAGTCGCTGAATATAGAAGATTTTAGCGTAGGCGACATCATGGGGGCGCAACTTGTCAGCGTGCAGGAAAAAGACGGTGTATTTGAAACGATCCGACTGATGCGCACCAAGGGCGTCCGCCGCATTCCCGTGGTTAATGAGCAAGGAGGGCTTGTGGGCATTGTGTCGGCGGACGATATTCTTGAACTTTTAGCCGAAGAGATGACCGAATTAGCCAAAGTCGCCCCGCGCGAACAGGATCGAGAGGCTAAAACCAGAGCTTATTAATGAGTATGCATGAAATAACTGAGCGCCTTGCCCAAGTTATTTCATGTACATTCCTAACGTAGTAAAGGCGGCGGGGCTATTATCATAGCCCCGCCGGAGAGTGTGCATCTTCATCAAAGTACGTCATTTCGGATTTCCGGGATACAGAGCACAGGGTTACGAAACTTTGCGTTACTCAAGTATTCTGTAGAACCAGCCAAGCGTCGTTATGCATTAAAGATAAGCGCCGGCGTGGGCAGTAATGAAAGCGTGGGCTAAAAAAAACCTTCATCGCTTACACACGATGAAGGTCAACCCCTGTAAATAGCTATGTTTTGATCGTATCAACTACAGGTATCAATATTCAGTTTTCGATATTTTTTGAATGGACTCTAATTCCGTAAATTGAATAAACAACGATGATGAGTAAATACACGCTGAGAGCGCTGATAAATTCACTGGGCTTTTCGGCTGAAGCTTGAGGAATCGCATGGCTGTTAACGATATGGGTAGCTAAACGAGTGTCCGGTGAGTTGTCCTGATTCAGCGCTATATTGTCCTGCGTAGTCATCGTCGGCTCTTGCTGAACTTCAACAGCGAAAACATTAAACGACAAGGTCAATACGGCCAGGTAAGTGAATAGGCTTTTCATCTTCATTGTTGCGCGCTCGTGAAAAATAAAGTTGGCTGAAAAAAGATAGCGATACGAAACTATTATCAGTTTATTTCACTATGATGACAACGTTTTTTTATCGGCGCTTATGCAGGACGGATGAGTGTAACGTCATCCCAGTTGATATTAATGCGCTCGCTGCATTCAGCGCATCTTACAAATTCTCCGCATTTAACAGAATGACTTCAATTTCTTCGGTAATTTCTTCCTGGCGATAGATCTGGGACTTTCTTTGCAGCTTTACGGTTTCATCATCCAGATGATTTACCGCGCCTTCCAGATGTTGCAGGCGGCTGTGATTTTCGGCCATCAGCGAGATATAAAAAATCTCATGCAGCACGGCAAACAAGTAATGATCGAGCAAGTCTGCAAAAAACTCGCCGGGTTCCAGATTGAGCACCGGCGGGTTGTCATAAGCAAAGGTTCTCTCACTTGGCTGATTAAACGGGGGAAACAGCTGTCGTTGGTTGATTTGATTGGCGGCGTTATCGTGATAAACCACAGTCAGCTGTAATGTAGCGGTAGATTTGCCGTGCAATGCGCTGATGGTGTCAATCAGGCGGTTAATGATCGTAGGCACTTCTTCGGCGACATTGGCGCCTTCGAGCGTCGCGACCACTTCGGTGGAAATGTCCTCCTGCCGATTGCAAAGTCGGCTGCCGATCGCAATAACGCCGGTATACGCTTTAGCGGCGACGGCATTAATCAGGCTTTCGTTAAAATCGCCGCAAAAACCGCGTTCCGCGCCCAGCAAAATACAGAGTTGCGCGGCGTTGTTATCAGCCGCCGGGCCGGGATAAAAATCCAGGAAATCCAGCGCCGCGCGTTCGATATTAGCCACGGCTTGCCCCTGCATGGCTTTAAAACGCAGCAGTTTGTGGATTTCAATGAACGCCAGGTTTTTCATCGAATTTAAAATGCTGCGTATCTCTTTTAACTGGGTGATATGCAGTTGCAGTTCGCGGCTTAAGCTCATGACGGTGGCGCCGGGTTGACGTTAATCCATTCTCCGAGCGCTTGCCGCCACTGCTCCTGGCTGCTTTCCAGCGTCAATGCCGCGGCCTCAATACCCTGCTCGATGCGAACCAGAATCTCGGCAATGTCTTCAGCGTTTGCATGGTTAAGCAGACCTGAATTGAACGCAGTCAGCCAGGCCAGTTGAAAAAGAGTGCTGTGCGGAACCAGTCGATCCTGCTTCAAGATTTCCCGCAGCAGCCGACCCCGTTTAATTCTGGCTTCCATTGACGCTTCCAAGCGCTGGCCGAAACGGGTGAAAGTTTCCAGCTCCAGAAATTGCAAGTAATCCAGTTTCATTTGCCCCGCTTGATCGCGGATGCTGATGTCCTGCGCCTTGCCGCCTATCCGCGATACCGAACGGGTGATGTCGATGGCTGGGCGAAATCCCGACACGAACAGGTCGTTATCCAGATAGATTTGCCCGTCGGTAATGGAAATCAGGTTGGTCGGAATGTAGGCGGCAATTTCGCCCTGCTTGGTTTCGATGATCGGCAAAGCGGTCATGCTGCCGCCGCCGTTTTCGGCATTCAGGCAGGTCGAGCGCTCCAGCAGGCGGGAATGGACAAAGAAAATGTCGCCCGGATAAGCCTCGCGTCCGGGCGGGCGGCGAAGCAACAAAGACAGTTCCCGGTAGGTTCTGGCATGGGTCGACAAGTCATCGTAAATGATTAGCGTATCCCGGCCTTGCGCCATCCAGTATTCGGCCAGCGCGCAACCGGCAAACGGGGCGATATATTGCAGGCCGGGCAGGGCGCTGGCTTCGGCGACCACGCACACGGTGTAGTCCAGCGCGCCGTGCTGCTTCAAGGTTTCCAGGGTGCTGACCACGGCAGAGCGCTTCTGGCCGATCAGCACGTAGATGCACAACACATTCTTGCCTTTTTGATTAATAACGGTGTCGATGGCAATTGAAGTCCTGCCCAGACCTTCATCGCCCACTATTAATTGCCGCTGGCCTTTGCCGATCGGAATCAGGGTGTCGATGATTTTTATGCCGGTGTACAGCGGCTTATGGACAAAATCGCGAGCGATAATCGCGGGCGAGCCTTTTTCCATATTTTCGCGTCCTGCTTGAGGCGGTGGAGCTATTCCATCCAGCGGCGTTCCCAGCGGGTCGATTACCCGGCCCAGAAATTCGTTACCGACGGGGATGCTGAGCGAATGTTTGGACAGATGAACTGTGGTGCCTGCGGTCAGAGCTTCGGTTTCATACAGTAATATCGCGCCGATTCGGTCCCGGTTAAGGTCGAAGACCATGCCCCGGCTGCCGTCGGCAAAAACCAGGATGTCCTCGATAGCCGCGGACGGTAGGCCCTTGATCCAGCTGATGCCGTCGCCGATCGAAACCACCGTGCCTTGTTCGATAATACGCAGTCCCGGCTGATAGTTAGCCAGCCACTCGGCCTGTTTGTCCAGCAGGCTGTCCGGTGCGGCATCGGCTGGATTCTCACGCTGGAGCGCGGGGACGATAGACGCGGTATCATTCCGGCTCATTGGCAATCTCGGCAAAACCGGTCAGTTCGTGTTGCAGGTTGACGTTGAGCACCCAAGCGCCGATGTCCATGCGCAGACCGGCGATCAGCGCTTTATCCTGGTGATATTGAAAACTGATTTGGCTGTTGATTAATGCGCCCAGATGTTGTTCCAGTTGTTGACGCATTTCAACAGGCAGCGGATAGGCGCTGGTTATTTTGACAGGCACCGATTTTTTGGTTCCGAGCGTGGTCAGGCATAGCTTGCAGGCTTCCGGCAAAGTCGCCAGGTTATCCATCAGCAGGGCAAATAAGCGGTCTTCCAGTTCGGGGCCGGCGGATTGTTGCAACAGCATTCCGGCGAATTTGGCGCCGTTTTGCAAGGCCTGCTTTTCGGCTTGTTGCTGTAACTCCCGCTGCTGTTTCGACAGCAATACAGCCGCTTTTTGCCGTTCTTGCTCCAGGTCGGCATTCAGCTTGTCCAGAGACGCTCTTCTTTCGGCTTCGAGCTGTCGGTGCAGGGCGGCGATAGCGGCCTGTTTTTCTTCCTCCCACAGTTTTTGCCGGTTTTCATAACGGCTGCATTGTTGTTCCGCCTGCTGTTGCAGGTTTTTTGCGTCGCTAAGCGATTGGTCGATAAACTGCTTACGTTTCTCAATCACTTCCAGCAAGGGCTTGTAAAAAAGCCGCTGCAAAATCCAGATCAGGATCAGGAAGTTGATGATTTCAAAAACAAAGGTGGATAGGTTGAATTCCATATACTTTATTGCCGGTTTAGGTGTTTGGTAAAAAAATATTCACCACGAAGACACGAAGAGCACGAAGTTTTAGAGAGAAAATTATCAAATCTTCGTGTCCTTCGTGCCTCGGCAACTGCTCCTGCGTTGCTCTACCTCCTGCATCCATGCAGTCGTTCGTGGTGACTTTTTTCAAAGTCTTAGAGAACAAAACGTTTAATGCCATTTTTCAAGAGGGTCTCATTAAAGTTGATTAGTAATCCTACGTTTAAGCCAGTCAGTTTCATATAAGTGAGTATTTGTGCTTCATGAATTTTTTGCAATTTTTCAACACTTTTTAATTCCACAATCAGTTTATTTTCCACCACCAGATCGAGCCGATACCCACAATCCAGCTCAACCCCCTTATAGTTAACAGGCAATTGTTGTTGCACTGTATAAGAAAGACCTGCTAAATGAAGCTCATGCTCTAAACATTTTTCATAAGTGGATTCCAGTAACCCAGCTCCCAAAAATTTATGGACTTCAATCGCACAGCCAATGACACGCCTTGATAAATCGTCAAATTCCATATCTTCGTGCTCTTCGTGTCTTCGTGGTGAATTCTTTTCCAATCATTTAAGAACGTATTCAAGCAATGGATTTCGAAACAGCACAATCAAAATAATAACCAGACAATAGATAGCCAGTGATTCGATCATCGCCAGGCCTATAAACAAGGTGCGCATAATCGACTGCTCCGATTCCGGTTGCCGCGATAAGGCTTCCAATGCGCTGCCGATGGCCTTGCCCATGGCCAGGGCCGGGAGCATCACTCCCAGCGCGATGCCGATAATAGCGGCGACGCTGGAGCCAAGGACGATTAAGGCAATGTCAGACATAAGTTACTCCGGTGGATTAAGTTGTTGGGATTGTATGGCTCCGGCCACATAGATCAGCGCCAGCATGCCGAAGATATAGGCCTGTACCAGCGCTTCAATGATATGCAGCATTAAAATCGGAATCGGCGCGAGAAATCCCGCCACCAGCAATATTAGCACTGCCGCCATTTCCAGGCTCATCATGTTGCCGAATAAACGGATAGCCAGCGCCAGTGTGCGGGTAAATTCGCTGATAATGTGAAAAGGTAGCAAAATCGGACTGGGACTCAGGTAGTGGCGCAGATAATTTTTCAAACCTTGGGTTTTTATGCCAAACCAATGCACTGATAAGAACACCAGTACCGCCAGTGCCGAAGTCACTGAAAGATCGCGGGTCGGCGAATGCAAACCCGGTATCAAACCGACCAGGTTGGCAATGATCAGAAACAGCCAAAGGGACGCAATAAACGGCATGATTTGCCGCCCGTGTTCCGGAGCGACGGCGGCAATGGCCTCGTCGATAGCCACCACAATGCCTTCAACAGTGGTCTGCAACTTACCGGGCAGCATGTCCAGATGTCGGGTTGAAAGCCAGGCTATTGCGGTAATCACCAGCATGATTCCCCACGTGGTGGTGATCGAGGCACCTATATCAACCGGGCCGAGAGCAAAAGTAAATTCGTTTTCCATGATAGGGCCTAATCTTTAATCAAAAAATACACATTAAAAATCCCAATCACCAACCCTGCAAGCAATAAACTGAGTGTCCAATGCGTCGAATATCCCTCCACCCTATCGTCCAGCCAGTGCCCTAAATAAACGCCGCCGATAATAGGCAAAATCATGACCAGGCCCAGTGTACCGATTGATGGCAGATTCGGTCGAGGTTCATGTCCCGCCTTTTTGATGCGTTTGACCTGGCGCTCAACCTTGTTTTTGAGTTGTTGTCGATTATTCATGACTGCCAGCTGGTTTTACGTTTAAGCATCAACATGCGTTTTAACATGGCCTGCTCCATTCGGTGCAGACTTTCCTTGGTTGTATGCAGATTTTCTTCTTCGGTTATCAATTGCTGTTCCAATAAAGTGCTGATCCGTTCAAGGTCGGTGTCGATCAGGAAATGCCGGGTGCTGATCGTCAATTCATTGTTGTTGAAGTAGGCAACCGCCCCCGGCAACGCCAGATATTGCCAATCTTCCGTCGCCAGACGAAAACGCGCCAGACCGAAAACCAGCGTAGTCATAAACCGCGCATGATGGGCCTGGATGCCGAAGCTGCCCGAAGCGTCCTCGCCGACAAAAGAGGTGACGCCGGCGATGCGTTGTTCGTGACTAGCATCGAACAGGTTCAGTACGAATGGGTTCATCCAGGAAAAACCATTTTGTCCACGAAAAGCACGAAAGGCACGAAATACACTAAACAAATCATTATGTTGTGCTGCATCAGCGATTCAACCTTTGTGTAACAACCTGCGGCATAGCGTTTTTTGAACATTTTCGTGCTTTTCGTGTCGTTCGTGGACGATTCGCTGTTTTTAGGTTCATAGACTGTCCTGCATTGAGCCGCGCATATAGCATCGCTCTTCGGACAGTTCATCATACCGTCCTGCCAAAAAGGCTCCGCAATCGGTCAAGGATTGCTCCAGCGGTACTGAAATTCCGGTTTGCTTGGTATGCTTCCGGCAGTGCCGTGCAAAGTGATCGCTCGGATATGCCGTTCATCAAGATGCTGATGCGCCTCGAAAAAATAGGCGATGTGATCGGAACAGGTATACAAAGCCTGAGGCAACGGCGGCAACGGCGCACAGTCGATAATCACCACCGGGCCATACACTTCAACGATGGTTCCTATGACTTGGCGGTGTTCCTGTTGTGTCTGTAAACTGTTCAATATTGGGGACTCCAAAGGTGACGAAACGGATCTTGATAAGAATTTACTTAAAATACACCTGCATAGCAAACAATTCGCATTGTTTAGAGATAGCGGCAAGGTCAAAAGTGTGTGGGATGGGATTACAAATTCAGCGCTTCACGGAATGGTATGATATGGCTTGTTTATTTTGAAACACAATTAAGAAAATCATGAATGCCTCAGAACAGAAATTTTTGAAGGAGCTTGAAGATAAGCTTTGGAAAGCGGCCGATAAATTGCGCAGCAGCCTGGATGCAGCCAACTATAAGCATATCGTGCTCGGCCTTATCTTCTTAAAGTACGTTTCCGACGCCTTTGAAGAGCGTCAAGACGAATTGGAAGCGCTGTTCCAGCTGGACAAAGCCGACAACATCTACTTCATGCCGCGTGAGGACTATGATTCAGACCAAGATTATCGACAAGCCATTAATGACGAGCTTGAGTTACTCGACTACTACCAGGAAAAGAACATTTTTTGGGTGCCCAAAACGGCTCGCTGGAGCACATTAAAAAGCAGCGCGGCTTTACCGATAGGATCGGTGATTTGGCAAAACGATCAAGGCGAAGACGTAAAACTGCGTTCGATCTCCTGGCTGGTCGATAACGCGCTGGATGAAATCGAAAAAGCCAACAGCAAACTCAAAGGCATCCTGAACCGCATCAGCCAATACCAACTGGACAACGACAAACTGATCGGCCTGATCAACAGCTTTTCCGACACCAGCTTCCGTAACCCTGAATACCACGGCCACAAACTGGAACTGCACAGTAAGGATATTCTCGGCCATGTTTATGAATACTTCCTGGGCCAGTTTGCGTTGGCCGAAGGCAAACAAGGCGGGCAGTATTACACGCCGAAAAGCATCGTCACGTTGATCGTTGAAATGCTGGAACCGTACAAAGGCCGCGTCTACGATCCGGCCATGGGCTCCGGCGGCTTCTTTGTCTCCAGCGACAAATTCATTGAAGAACACGCCAAAGACAAGCACTACAACCCCGCCGAGCAGAAAAAGCATATCTCGGTGTACGGTCAGGAAAGCAACCCGACCACCTGGAAGCTGGCGGCCATGAACATGGCGATTCGCGGTATCGACTTTAACTTCGGCAAAAAGAACGCCGATACCTTTCTGGACGACCAACACCCGGACCTTCGCGCCGATTTTGTGATGGCTAACCCGCCGTTTAATATCAAAGACTGGTGGCACGCCAAACTGGAAGGCGACGTGCGCTGGAAATACGGCACGCCGCCGCAAGGCAACGCCAACTTTGGCTGGATGCAACACATGCTGCATCACCTCGCGCCCACCGGTAGCATGGCGCTGTTACTGGCCAACGGCTCGATGAGTTCCAACACCAACAACGAAGGCGAAATCCGCAAAGCACTGATAGCATCCGATCTGGTCGAATGCATGGTTGCATTGCCTGGGCAACTGTTCACCAACACCCAAATTCCGGCTTGTATCTGGTTCCTGACCAAGGATAAATCTGGAGGCAACGGAAAAACAGACCGCCGAGGTCTTACTTTATTTATCGACGCCCGCAACCTGGGTTATATGAAAGATCGCGTGCTGCGCGACTTCACCAAAGCCGACATCGCCAAAATTGCCGAGACTTTTCATGCCTGGCAGCACGGCGAAAATTACCAGGATCAAGCCGGATTCTGCTTTTCGGCTGAACTGAAAGACATGCAAAAGCACGACTATGTGCTCACCCCCGGCCGTTATGTCGGCGCAGCCGAACAGGAAGACGACGGCGAACCGTTTGCCGAGAAAATGGCGCGCCTAACCTCGCAGCTCAAAACGCAGTTTGCCGAGAGTAGCCGTCTGGAAGCGGAGATCAAGAAGAATCTGGCAGGATTAGGGTATGAACTCTAAGCACCCGCTGTTGGCAGAAAAAGTAGGGATTTGTGACGATATACTTAATATCGTATCTCCCGGTGGCCTGCCCAATAGCCTGACTCAGGCTGATCTGCAACAAGGCCGCTCCGAAATCCGCAACCGTGCCTTAGCCAGAGTGTTCAATGAACTGGGCTATATTGAGCAGTGGGGCAGCGGCATTGGCCGGATTAAAGCGATGTGCCGGGAAGCCGGCAACGCGGAGCCTAAGATTCAGGAATGCGGCGATTTTGTCGATTGGGAGTTCTACCGCTCTACAATCGGCAATACCGAACCTGTAGCAGGTTCGGAAGACATGTCGGAGAAAATGTCGGAGAAAATAGTGCGATTTATCCAGGCCAATCCCAATATCACCATTGATGAACTGTCCAAGCTCGCAGAAGTCAGTACGCGCACCATTGAACGAAATTTAAAAAGCCTGCAAGTCCAGAGTCGAATAAAGCGTATCGGCCCGGCCAAGGGCGGTTATTGGGAGGTCACGGTATGAGCATCGATGCAGTCCGTCGACGGGTAGGCAAGGCAACGGAGATTAAAATGAATCTGGGGGGATTGGGATATGAGTTCTGAAATGGCATCCAATCAGGATTACCGGGTTTGGATTGGCGAATTAAAAAGCAAATTTCGCCAAGCCCAGCTAACAGCGGCGATCAAGGTTAACTCAACCCTGTTGGCGTTTTACTGGGAGCTGGGGGCAGATATAGTCGCCAAGCAGCAACACAGCGTTTGGGGAGAAGGCTTTTTAACCCGGCTTAGCCAAGATTTAATGGCTGAATTTCCCGAAGTTAAAGGTTTCTCCAAGCGGAATTTAGAACAGATTCGCCGCTGGTACTGTTTTTGGCAAGGCGATTCGGCAATTGCGAAGCAGGCTGCTTCGCAAATTACTCGGATTCCTTGGTGGCACAACGTCATCATCGCCAGCAAGAGTCAAACTCAGCAAGAAGCCCTCTACTATGTCGCAAACACCTTAAAGCACGGTTGGAGCCGTAGCGTACTGACGCATCAAATAGAAAGCCGGTTATGGCAGCGTGAAGGAAAAGCCACGCACAACTTCGCGCAAACCTTGCCTACCCTGCAATCGGATTTGGCGCAGCAAACCCTGAAAGATCCCTATGTATTCGATTTCTTGTCGCTGACCAATAGGCGGAACGGGGTTTGCAACCCCGTTCCAAACGTTTATGCAATGTCTGAGTACATCGCTACTCTTAACCAAGGCCAAACGTTTCGGACGGGACAACATGCCCCGTCCGGCTTGGGATTTTCATCGTTCACACGCTCCGGCGTCACTGCCATTAAGTTAAGAAGTGCGCTGGTTTCCAAGCTCCAGCTTGGTAACCCAGATGGCGAAGCTCCAGCTTCGCGAGACGGGAAGCTGGAGCTTCCTGCACTGAATTCCCAAGCTGGAGCTTGGGAACTAGCGCAATCGAGGTGGAACTGGCGGCAGAGTGGGAGAGAAAGGATGATTGAGCCTAATGTAAGATTTTCATCGATCACACGCTCCGGCATCACTGCCATTAAGTTAAGAAGTGCGCTGGTTCCCAAGCTCCAGCTTGGGAACCCAGATGGCGAAGCTCTAGCTTCGCGAGACGGGAAGCTGGAGCTTCCTGCACTGAATTCCCAAGCCGGAGCTTGGGAACTAGCGCAGTCTGGCGGGGTTGGGGTATGAGTGCTAATTGGACCGTCGTTTCTCTTTCGGATATTGTAAATTTCAAGACTGGGCGTTTAGACTCTAACGCTGCAGAAGAGGGTGGCATATATCCATTTTTCACATGTTCACCGACAACATTAGCAATAAATTCATATGCTTTTGATGATGAGGCTATATTGCTAGCAGGTAATAACGCGAATGGCTTGTTTGCTGTTAAGTATTTCAAAGGGAAGTTTAATGCTTATCAACGGACATACGTTATTACGCCGATAGATAAAAGGCGGGTAAGTGTTCAATGGCTCTATTTTAGAATAAAACACGTTACTGCTGAGTTACAGCAAATGTCTGTTGGTACCGCTACAAAGTTCCTAACAAAAAAAATTCTTGATGCCTATGAAGTATCATTGCCTTCGTATGATGAACAGGAAAGAATAGCTGACATACTTTGGTCCTTACAGGATAAGCTCAATCTCAACACCCAAACCAACCAAACCCTAGAAGCCATTGCCCAAGCTATATTTAAAAGCTGGTTTGTCGATTTTGAGCCGGTCAAAGCCAAAATGGCGGCGTTGGAAGCAGGCGGAACCGCTGAGGAAGCGGAACGCGCCGCCATGTGTGCGATTTCCGGTAAAGACGAAGCCGCGTTAACCCAACTGCAAACCGAACAACCTGACGCCTACGCCGAACTCGCCCAAACCGCCGCCTTGTTTCCCTCCGCCATGCAGGATTCGGAATTGGGTGAGATACCGAAGGGGTGGATGGTTTCAGATTTAAAATCCTGTGCAACAGAAATTAGACGAGGAATATCACCAAAATATACCGAAGATGAAGGTATCCAAGTTGTAAATCAAAAGTGTATTCGAAATCACTCGGTTGATTTTTCTCAAACTAGGCTTAACGATCCAACAAAAAAAAAGGTGAATGGACGAGAGATTGTTTTAGGTGACGTGCTTGTAAATTCGACTGGAGTTGGAACGCTTGGTCGACTAGCGCCAGTAAGATATTTATCCGAGCCAGCAGTGGTTGATAGTCATGTTACAGTTGTTCGGGCCAATACTGATCAAATTAGCAAATCATTTCTGGCTGGTTTAATGTTTGTAAATGAAGCTTATATTGAGTCAAGTGGAGCAGGCAGCACTGGTCAAACGGAGCTTAGAAAAGAGGTGATTGAAGAAATTCGCTTTGCTAAGCCAAATTTATCTCTCAGCAATGTATATGAATCTATCGCGCATCCAATAAGCTCGCAAATTGCGGAACTTGAGCAGCAAAAACTAACTCTCTCAGTGGTAAGAGACTCCCTTCTCCCCAAACTCCTTTCAGGTGAACTGACTTTACCGCCAGCCGAAAAAACAGTATCCGAGGCCGACAGTGTTTAATACGCTGGTTCATGCCGATTATTTGGACCGGGCTTCGATACGTATCCAGAAATGGCCCTCCGGCTTTGAGTTTCGCAACCCCGGCGTGTTGAGGGTTCCGGCAGAACTGGCTTTACAGGGTGGGGAAAGCGATTGCCGCAACCGCACATTGCAGCAGATGTTTTTGATGCTGGGCTTGGGCGAACGTGCAGGTTCCGGTATGCCGAAAATCCGTGATGCCTGGGAGAGCGTCGGATTTGAGGTGAAACTGACGGACACTTTCGAACCTTACGACCAGACTTTGTTGCGGATTGAGCAAGTGCAACAAGCCGTCGCTCGTAAAACTACCCAGAAAACTACCCAGAAAACTGCCGCCAAACAGCAGGCTATTCTGGAGTTCATACAAGACAATCCCCAAGCGTCGAGGCGGGATATTGCCGAAGCGCTGGGAGACATTACTTCGGATGGCGTGAAATATCATCTACAGAAGTTACAGCAAGCAGGTGTGTTAATACGGGTCGGCGCTGACAAGGGCGGCTATTGGCAAATTGTAAATGCCGGAGAGCAGGCGGATGAGTGATGCGACGCATTGCGGGTATTCAGGAGACGGATACCCTATGACACCCCTCAAGATACCCCCCAAGCTGTTGTTGATAATTTTGCCAAAAAAAACTTCCGTTTATCGGAAACAAAGGATTCACGACGTAGGCCGGAATACCCATAGGGCACAAGTAAGCCTGTCTGCGCGTTAAGCGCAGGGCTGGTGTTGCCTACATGGACAGATATTTGCTCCTGCAATATCTGCATTTCCCACATCCCTGAGGGTCATGTAGGCAAGGGGCGTGAGCAGGAGCGGAAGCTTTTCCGGCGCACGCCGATTGCCGGAAACGCCCACCCTGGCTGACGCCGGGCGGTCTTATTCCGGCCTACGTCATGAGTATAACGATGAGCGGGGGAACGTGGGAACGAGGAAGTTAGACCTTCCAGGTTTTAAAAACCTGGAAGGTCTGTATATCGGCTAACACGTGGCTATACAGAGAATTAAACAAAACGGAATAAAAACAATGAACGAAGAACAACTGGAAAACCTCTGTCTGGAATGGTTCAGGGATAATGGCTGGGATGTCGTCTATGGCCCGGACATCGCCCCCGATAGCGATAACCCGATGCGTAGCGACTACCGCAAGATTTTACTGGAAGCCGATTTGGAAGCGGCCTTTGCCCGAATCAATCCGCATTTGCCGGCCGGTTGTTTCGAACAGGTGTTGGCTAAGCTCAGCAAGCCGGAAAGCCTGGATTTGCTGACCAATAACCGTGGTTTCCATCGTTTTTTGTTGCAAGGGGTTCCGGTTGAGTACAAAGCCCTCACCCCGACCCTCTCCCACGGGGAGAGGGAGGACATCGTCTACGACCATGCGTTTTTAGTGGACTTCGATAACGTGAAGCAAAACCGTTTTGTGGCGGTTAACCAGTTCACGATCAGCGGCAGTAAACAGCCGCGCAGGCCGGATGTAATCTGCTTTATTAACGGCATTCCGTTCGCGGTGTTGGAACTTAAAAGCCCACGCGATGAAAGCGCCGATATTTGGGATGCGTTTAACCAGCTGCAAACTTACAAAGATGAAATCTCGGATTTGTTTGTGTTCAATGAAGCCTTGGTGGTCAGTGACGGCTACACCGCCCGCGTGGGTTCGCTGACCGCTAATCAAGAGCGTTTCTTGCCCTGGCGTACCATCAAACACGAGGATGACAAGCCGCTGCTGGAGTGGCAATTGGAGACATTGGTGCGCGGTTTTTTCGAGCGCGAGTTGCTGCTGGATTACCTGCGCTTTTTTATCCTGTTTGAAAGCGATGGCGAAACCATCATCAAGAAAATCGCCGGTTATCATCAGTTTCATGCGGTGCGCGAAGCGGTCAAAGCCACGGTGATTGCCGCGCAGGAACTTCGGGGCATTACGGAAAAACGCGCTACCTATGGCGACGAAGTGCTGCCCGGCAGTAAAAAAGCCGGGGTGGTTTGGCATACGCAAGGCTCGGGTAAAAGCATATCGATGTGCTGTTACGCGGGTAAATTATTGCAGCAGCCGGAAATGCATAACCCAACCTTGGTGGTTGTCACCGACCGCAACGATCTGGATGGGCAACTGTATGCGACGTTCTGCAATGCGCAGGAGCTGTTAAAACAAACGCCGGTGCAGGCCAACGACCGCGACGATCTGCGCCGCCTGCTGGCGGAGCGGGAATCGGGCGGCATTATTTTTACCACCGTGCAAAAGTTTGCGTTGCTGGACGATGAAGCGGTGCATCCCTTACTGAACGGCCGCCATAATATTGTCGTGATGTCCGACGAAGCGCACCGCAGCCAGTATGGTTTGAAAGCCGTGCTGACCAAGGCGGGCGCGTATAAATTCGGTTACGCGAAGCACATGCGCGATGCGTTGAAAAATGCGTCGTTTATCGGTTTCACCGGCACGCCGATTGCGCAGGAGGACAAGGATACCCGCGCGGTATTCGGCGACTACGTGTCCGTCTATGACATTCAGGATGCGGTGGACGATGGCGCAACGGTGCCGATTTATTACGAGTCCCGCTTAGCCAAGCTCGATTTGAACCACGCCGAAATTAACGCGCTGTCCGAGCAAGTCGAGGAACTGGTCGAGGACGACGAAGATGTCGGTACCCGCGAAAAAACCAAGGGCGAATGGAGCCGTTTGGAAAAACTGGTCGGCGCGACGCCGAGGCTGAAACAAGTCGCCGCCGACTTGGTCGCGCACTTTGAAACCCGCACCGAGAGCATGGATGGCAAAGCGATGGTCGTCGGCATGAGCCGCGATATTTGCGCGCATTTATACAATGAAATTATTGCGTTGCGTCCCGAGTGGCATGATCCCGATCCGGAAAAAGGCGTCATCAAGGTGGTAATGACCGGCTCGGCGTCGGATAGACAGTTGTTGCAGCCGCATATCTACAATAAGCAGACCAAAAAACGTTTGGAAAAGCGCTTTAAGGATGCGAATGACCCGATGAAGCTGGTGATTGTGCGCGATATGTGGCTGACCGGCTTCGATGCGCCATGCTGCCATACCATGTATGTCGACAAGCCGATGAAAGGCCATAACCTGATGCAGGCGATTGCGCGGGTCAACCGGGTGTTTAAAAACAAGCCGGGTGGTTTGGTCGTCGATTACATCGGCATTGCCAATGAATTAAAGCAGGCGCTGAAAATTTATACCGATGCCAAAGGCAAAGGCGAACCGGCCCTGCGCGCCGAAGAAGCTTATGCGATTCTGGCGGAAAAAATGGATGCGATTCGCGGCCTGTTTGCGAAGACGCCGCAAGCGGAAGGTTTGGATATGAGTGGCTACGAAACCGAGGCGCATAAGCTGTTGGTACCGGCGGCGAACTATGTGCTCAGCCTGAACGACGGCAAGAAGCGCTTTCTTGATCTGGTGTTGGCTGCAACCAAATCCTATTCGTTGTGCAGCACGCTTGATGAAGCCAAAGAGCTGCGCAAGGAAATCGCGTTTTATGCGGCGATTAAGGCGGCTATCTCCAAGTTCACCAGCGTCGATAGAAAGCGCAGCCAGGAAGAGAAGAATTCCGCGCTTAAGCAAATCCTGGATAATGCCGTGATTGCAGAAGGCGTGGCCGATGTGTTTGCGCTGTGCGGCCTGGACAAGCCGAATATCGGCTTGCTTTCGGAGGAATTCCTGGAAGATGTCCGGCGCATGCCGTACCGCAATTTGGCGGTGGAGTTATTGGAAAAACTGCTGAACGATAGCATTAAATCCAAGACGCGCAATAACGTGGTGCAGGAGAAAAAATACGCCGAGCGGCTGCAAGAAACGCTGCGCAAGTACAATAACCGCGCGATCGAGACGGCTCAGGTCATCGAAGAGTTGATTCAAATGGCCAAGGATTTTCAGGCTGCTTTGGCCCGCGAAGCCGAGCTGGGCTTAACGCCGGATGAAGTGGCCTTTTACGACGCGTTGGCGAATAACGAAAGCGCGGTGCGTGAACTGGGCGATGAGACTTTGAAGAAAATAGCCGTCGAAATTACCGAAAAGCTCAGAAAGTCCACGACCGTCGATTGGCAGGTGCGTGACAGCGTCCGTGCCCGGCTCAAGATACTGGTTCGGCGGACTTTGCAGCGATACAAATATCCTCCGGACAAGGCGGCGGAAGCGATTGAGCTGGTTATGAAGCAAGCGGAAACGCTGTCGAATTCATGGACAGCCTAAGGTGCCGCCAAGGAGGCTTAATCACCTTTGCTAAAAGTTTGACGGGTATCGAACAGGTTCATTACCCGTCCTGCATGGAACCGCGCATATAGCACTGCTCTTCGGATAGTTCATCATATTGTCCTGCCAAAAAAGCTTCGCAATCGGTCAAGGTTTGCGCCAGCGGCACTGAAATGCCGGTTTGCTTGGTATGCTCGGCTAAAACCGAAAACGGCTGGGTCAAATAACGTTGCAATTTACGGGCGCGCATAACGATTTTCCGGTCAACCTCGGCCAGCTCTTCCATGCCCAGCATCGCGATAATATCTTCCAATTCATGATAACGCGCCAGATGTTCGCGCACGCCCTTGGCAACCGCATAATGGCGATCTCCCAGGGTATGTTTGTCCATCAGTTTGCTGCTGGAGCGCAACGGATCGACGGCGGGATAAATGCCTTTGCTGGCTTGGTCCCGAGACAGGATAACCGTGGTATCCAGATGGCTGAGGATGGCGCTGACCGCAGGGTCGGTCATATCGTCGGCCGGCACGTAGACCGCCTGCACCGAGGTGATAGCGCCCTGCTGCGTGGACAGGATGCGGTCCTGCAACTCGGCGACTTCGGTGGTCAAGGTCGGCTGGTAACCCACCGTAGCGGGCATGCGGCCCAGCAGGCTGGAAATCTCGCTGCCCGCTTGGACAAAGCGGAACACATTGTCGACCACAAACAGCACTTCCTTATGCAGGGTGTCGCGCAGGTATTCGGCATAGGTCAGCGCAGACAGGGCGACGCGGAAACGCACGCCGGGCGATTCATCCATTTGCCCGAACACCATCAGCGTATCGTCCATCACGCCCGCCTGTTGCATTTCCCGCCATAATTCGTGGGCTTCGCGGATGCGTTCGCCGACCCCGGCAAACACCGACACGCCTTTGTGTATCGCGGAAACGGCATGGATAAATTCCATGACCAGCACCGTTTTGCCGACCCCCGCGCCGCCGAATAATCCGGTTTTACCGCCTTTTACGAACGGGCATAATAAATCGATGACTTTAATGCCGGTTTCCAAGATACCGTTGATGCCGATGGCTTCGGACAGCGGCAGCGGTTTTGCGTGAATATTGCGGAACTCGGTTTCAGGCAGGGGCGGCAGTCCGTCGAGCGGCTTGCCGAATATATTCAGCAACCGGCCCAAACATTGCTCCGATACAGGGACATGCAAAGGCGCGCCGGTATCGAATACGGTCATGCCCCGGCTTAATCCGGCCGTGCCGTGCAGGGTGATAGCCCGGATATGCCGTTCATCAAGATGCTGATGAACTTCGAAAAAATAGACGGTGTGGTCGAAACAGGTGCATAAAGCCTGACGCAAAGGCGGCAACTGGGTGCAGTCGATAATCACCACCGGGCCATGCACTTCAACGATGGCGCCGATGACCGGCCGAGGTTCCTGTTGTATCTGCAAACTGTCCAATAGCGGCGACTCCAAAGGTGACGAATAAATTACGATGCTTTGTTAGCAGTCTACTTTTACCAGAAGACATGGGCGACTACAAGGAGGAAGGATATGGAGCCACGCAGGAGCAGTGTGCGGGTTCCCAATCTCCAGATTGGGAACCCGCGAAAATTCTTCCACTCCACGTCGGGAAGTTATTACCGATTTTTTGAAGGCCTGATGACGCGGGAACAGGCGGCGCTTAATTCCAGATAAACATCTTCAGGCCTTGTTTCGTAACGCCTGGAGAAATGGAACGGCACCAGTTGTTTGACATCGGCGGCGGTTGCGATCTCGCCGCTGGCCCGGGCCGTCAGGTGGCCGGTTCTTCGTGCCTGCTCGATGTCGTCTTCCAGAAAAGAAGCTTCGCAGAAAAAGAAGTCGGCCTTGTGCGCCAATGCGGTCAGGGCGGCGCGGTTGGCTGCCGTATCGGCCAGATCGGTCGCATAGACCAGTTTTTCGCCGGGCGTGACGGTAAGGAGAAGGGAGCCCAGTTCTCCCGCCTCCCGGCTGCTATTATCGGGCAGCCGGATCATCGCTGCGGTATCGCCCGCGCCGATGACCCGCTTCAGTTCGTTCAGCCAGGGCCCGGCATCTAAGCCCAAGGTTTTGAGAACGGTATTGTCGACGTTGAATTTGGCCTTGCTCTCGAAGGCATAGGCCTGCACCGGCGTGTGGTGATCCAGCGTGACCGTGCGGACAGTGAACTGCGGATCGTCCACGATTAATCCTTCGGCAAACTGAATTTCCGGGAGAGCGAGGCACTCCCCGCACCCCGTCTGAATACGAGCCCGTTGTAGCCGGTTGCCGTGAATTTCGGCGATTTCGAAACGCGGCCCGGTATCCCCGATGCGATCCCAAAGGACGCCGGCGATCATGCCTTTAATATGGCCGATCAAACCCGGCGGGCCGAAAATCCGACAGCTTGGAAAGTCGCCGACGCGGGAGCGCAGCAGCCACAAGAAGCCGCCGATATGATCGATATGGGCATGGCTGATGAACACATCGCTGACTTGATGGGCGATGCGGGTGGACAACCTGCCCGAATCGCCCAAGTCGAACAGTAGGCTGCGTTGCTGCTGGTGCAGGCGAAGATGCAGCAGCGGGTCGCCGAACACGCCGTTGACCATCGTCGCGTACATGCCCCGCATTTTGACCGCAGGCCTGGGCCCGCCGCTGTAATCCGTCGACGGGTAAGGCATTGCGTCGGGCGGCGGCAAAAATTGCAGATTGCCGGATGCAAACGGCGCGGCGCTGACCAGCAGGCCGTTTTTTTCGCAACGGGCATCGCGCACCAGCAATGTTCGGGTGGTTGCCGCAGCCGCAGGCAGCCGGACGTGAAGTTTGCCGTCTTCCAGCGCGATGATCTCGCCGATGCTGACGGTTCGCTCGGTATCGATAAAAGCGCATTGACGGCCGGTCCAGGCATCCGGCACATTGATGGGCGGCGGCGAGCCGATCAAGCGAAGATCGGCAACATCGAGCGTTATCTCGTCGGCGACGGCGAGGTAAGTTCGCCATAGCCCGGTTCTTTTGTGCGCCCTGGTCTTTTGGCCGGGACGGCAGGCCTCAGGATGGGCATGCACCGGCAGGATGCGGACGCCCAACGACAACAGTTCGTTCATTAACGGCAGCGGTTTCGACTGGCGGTTCAGCGCCAACACGGTATCGATTTTCAACAGCTCGATCATGCCGGTCAGCAATTCCGAACCCGCAATGCCCCGGACCACGCCGGGGGCGTCGATCAGCATCAAGCCCAGGGGAGCCTTTTGGATTAACCGGCTGACAGCCGACAGCAGCGGCAGGCGAAAGCGGCCTGCATCCAGCGTGCAAAGCGCTTCAAATGCCGACACCTGCCAGCCTGATTCCCGCCACTGTCCCAGCGATACCGTGCCGGGCAGACCGAAGCCGGGCGATCCGGGATCGGCGGCGATGCAGAAGCAGCTTAGGCCTTTTTCGGAAAACAGCCAAGCGAGTTCGGCGGTCAGCGTGGATTTGCCGATACCGGTCTCGCCAAACAGCAAAATCCTTTGCCCGCCGCTCAGCAGTTGCTCGGCGAGGCTAGCAGGGCAATAGGGCGATAACGGGAGTGGCGCTGGCTTGGGCATGGCGGCTACCTGTGCTGGATCTTTTGCTACTATCGCAGAAAATCATAGCCAGTGGCAATCATGACAATCGAGATTGTTCACAGGCTCAACTCGACCCAGTGCCGTCATTCGGCTATGATTTTACGTTTTCCTATACCTGCCATTCACCAAATCTCACTAACGACCCTAACCAGTCTTTATAGCAGTACTTTGTTGAACGGCTGGTTATTGCTTCATAGCTGACTACCATAAAGATAAAAAGAAACCGTTTATTATCCGTTGTGGGAAAATAAACAGTTGGCATTTTGTGAAGGATGGAAATACATGTACATACAGAAAGATGAAGAGGAGCTATTTCAAACTTGGATTAGCGAACGCCCGCACAGAAATCCCTTTGTTAAGGATGGTTGCCATTCTCCAGAGACATACTTGCAGTCAAAGCATAGGGTTCTTTTTTTATTAAAAGAACCCAACTGGGGATATTCACAAGAAGAACAAGCACAATATTCCGCCGAAGCATCTGAGGTTCATGACCAGCGTGAAGGATACGATGATTGGTGGTTCACAGTTGGAAAATGGTGCGTTAGCATTTCAAATCCAAAACTTAGCTGGCGAGAGGTGGAAAATAAAGTTAAATCCGATGGCACAAATAAATCCATTGCTCCATTTCCAATGGTTCAGCTAAAGAAAAGTCCGGGTGGCGGTTTTTCTGATGCAAGTTCATTATCGAAAGTGGCTCGTGAGGATAAAAACTTTTTATTGCGACAGTTTGCAATTTATCAACCGAACTTCATTGTTTCATGTGGCTTATGGAGTATATTTACAGATGTCCTATTTTCAGGAAATAATGAGATATATGTCGCCCCTAACGGAATTGAATACTTTATTTCATCTGACAAGGAAGTAAATTTGAATAATGTTTGTATATTAAATTTTTGCCATCCAAGTATGCGGTGCAGTAACGCCCTTAATGGAGCAGTGTCTTTTGCACTAAGGGACGCTGTAAACTTTATTTCAGAGCAGAAAATACAATTATGAATGTGGTCTTTGAGTTCCCTCCGCTTTCGATTCCTGCGCCCCTGAACTCTGTATTGAATGACTGCTTTCAAAAGCTCTCCTCACATCAATAGTCACGTAGGTCGAGCAAGCTGTTTATGCCCGACATCTTGTGCCCGACGAAACTCATGCGGCAGCATCAAGCAATTAAGCGCAGTAAATAAAGCCTTTCCGTTTCTGGAGAAACACAACTCTACGGCATTATTTGCTGACCGCTACTAAAACTTTGCTACTCACCACCCGATATTTAACTACTGTGGTATCGTCTTTTACCGCCTACTCCGTAGGTCAACGACCTCAAGCCTCCTAACGGATTACATAAACCGCACCGTTCGGTTACTGGACGGCTGACGGTAGATAAATAAATGAGCTGTATTGGGTTCGCAAAAAATGGGTTTGCTTTATTAAGTGTAAGACTTTATCTTACATTTGCATTAAAGAAGAAACCGATCAGGAGAACGACATGGCGAATGTCCGAACCCAAACCGTTAGCCTCGGCGAGCATTGGAACAAGCTCATTGAGTCTTTGCTCAAGAGTGGGCGCTATGCCAGCGTGAGCGAAATTATGCGTGACTCCTTACGCTTGCTTGAAGAAAGGGAAGCTAACTCAACGCTGCAATCTTTACGCACCGCCCTGATTGAAGGCGAAGAGAGCGGCGATGCCGGTGAACTGGATATGGAAGCAATCAGGCTGGAAGCCAAGAAGCCGGTTTAAGCTGAAAATGCGCAAAACCCATACTCAGGCGCTCGCAAAACAAGACCTGAAAAATATCCGGCTGTACTCGTAAACAGGCGGATTGTTATTTTGATGAATTAAATGCCGCATTCGCTTTAATCGCTGAAAATCCTGAATTGGGTGTTGCCTGCGATTACATTCGTGAAGGGTACAGGCACTTTCACATCAATCGGCATTTGGTTTTTTATCGTGTTGCAACGACCAAAATTCACATTGTGCGAGTGCTGCATGACAGTATGAATTACACAGCGCATTTATAAAATTCAAGCTCTGGAGCGGGTGTCCGCCGATGAGAACCGGAGCTCATCATGGGCTTGGACTTTGCCCAAAGTGACTCTTGTAATAGCAGCTATTACAGCAATTTCAATCTTCGTTAGTTGCGTCAACAATAGGAAGATAAATGCGGAGACGCGACTTCAGTCGCGCCAAGGATTATTGTCGATTATCGTCATTGTCTGTGTGGGTCATTCATGCGCGACTGAAGTCGCGTCTCCATTTATTTTTTCTATAAGCGGTTAAAATATAAGCGTAATTGCTCTAAACCTCCAATAGCTGAAACTATTTGTTTTTGGTAATTAACTGAATATGAAAACGTTGTAACTGGCGAACTGGGAGTCCCGATATTTAACTACCGTCTCTCCCAGCGGCATCGCCTTTTACCGCCTGTCCCGCATAATATTCACTACATTCCTTTTCGCGGCCCCGAACCACCCGCCGGCCGGTTGCAGGGCCTCGCGTTTCGGTGACGACGGTATGCTGGCCCTCGTGGTGACTATCATCGTAAAAATAAATCACGACCCAGTCTTTGACGCGATCCAGCTGGTGAGCGCGCTCGGTATTCGAATATAACGCGGTAAAATGCCAATCCTTCCGGCTCGCATGCAAGATGGGCAGCCAGGCTTCGCCGGTCGGGTTGAAGCGTTTCGGCGCGATGGTCGGCAGCTCTCCGGCTTGCGCCTTTTTGCGGTATTGTTCGTCTATTTTCAACAACAATTCGACCGGCGGTTCGGCAATGGTTTGTTGCGCTTCGAAACGCGGACGGCGAAAACCCAGGACATGGGCAAGCCAGGTTTGCACCAGGGCGATTTTTTTGCTGCTGAAGCCGGGGACTTTTTTTAAGCGGCCGTTATGCGCCGCCAGTTCCAGGGCTTCCAGGGTGTCGATATGCAGCGTTTCAATGATCCGGTGCGCCGACCTGGGGCCGATGCCCGGTATCTGTTCGAATAATGCGATGGGATCATGCCCCGACTGCAAGCTTTCCAAGCGGCTCATGCGCCCGGTCATCACGTATTCGTTAATGGATCTGGCAATGCCTTCGCCGATTCCGGGCAGGTCCAGCAAGGCCGAAAAACCCTCTCGGCTCAGTAAATCCTCGACCGGTTCGTTCATGGTTTCGATGGTCTTGGCGGCATTCAGGTAGGCGCTGACCCGGAACGGATTGGCTCTTTGCTCATCCAGTAAGTCGGCGATTTGGCGCAGTTTTGCGGCGATTTCTTTATTAGTTACCATGATGCCAAGACCTTCTCTTAAATTATAAAGTGAACCGCATGAATTAATTGCGTTAAGCCATAGTTTTGCAAGGGAAAATTATTCACCTAACTGTTGTGGACATTGTAGGGGCGACCGGCCGGTCGCCCCTACGGTAGCTCGCAACTATCTAACTGCTTTTTTAGGCTCATTGTTATTGAACCGGTGCGGCGTTTATAGCAGCATCAGCGCATCTTCTATCTGCCCGCCAGTTACATTGATGCCATGCCGCTGCTTGATTTGCTGTTGCAGTAAGGCCGTGTCCGCATTATCGAGCCGCATTTTTGCAAGCATGCTCGACAAATCCTCATTAACCGCCCAGGGATAGATCAGCCATCGCCATTCGCCGACCGTTTCGACGTAGAAGTCGGGAAGATAGCTGGAAACGGTTTTGAGGTGCATGGCAGCCGTGCGCATTTCGTTCGCCTTGCCGCAGTGCCGGAGATGTTCGACGCCCACGGTAAAGGTATCGCCGCTATCGCAGACATCGTCCAACAGCAGGACGTTTCGCCCGTTGATGTCGGCATTTAACGGGTACTTAACATAGGCCTGATGCTGTTTATAAGCGCCTTGATAATGCTCGATTTTGAAGCCGGTCAGGTCATGGATGCCGAGCATATCCGACAAAAGCCGTCCCGGTATATAACCGCCTCGCGCTATGGCGACGATGACATCGATCCGGAAATTCTCCTGGCGCAATTGTTGAGCCAGTTGGCGGCATAAATGGTAGACATCTTCCCAGGTGATCAACGTACAGGGTAATTCTTCATCCATATCGAAACCTCGGGCTTATCGGCAATGGTCAAGGGGACGATTCTGGGCTTTATCGCGTTGCATTCGCCAACCGGCATAACATCAAAAACAGCCCGTTAGTCATTTCTGTAAACGGCTCATAATCGAGCTTGTCCGGCGTATCCTGAGCCGTATGGTAATAGGGGTAACGGTAGAAAGCGGTATCGGTAATCATCAACGCCTTGTAACCGTGCCGCCAAAACGCCAGCTGATCGCTCAAGGACACTCCCGGCACAATGGCTGGGGCAGCGATGGATTGCACCGGAAAATCCGTCGCCGACGAAAACGCCCGAACACAGTCCCGCAAGATGTGCCGGGAGCGCAAGTTGGAAACGAAAGCAATAAAATTACCGGTGTCGGGATAAAAATACTTCAGCAAAGGCGGATAAGTTTGGCTGCCTCGCTGATTCCGATAATAGCCGACGGTCTCCAGCGAAATCATAAAACGTATCGGGTCCCCCCGTTGCCGGGCGGCTTTGGCATACACCATGCTGCCCATGCTGGGCCAGAAGAAAAAGGGCGGCTCTTCGTTCACAAAAGCGACAAAACGCAGATTGGTTTCAGGCGCAACATCCTTGAACAGGCGCGAAAGTTCCAGCAATGCTGCAACGCCGCTGCCGTTATCGTTAGCGCCCGGACTGCCAAAGACCGAATCGTAATGAGCGCCGATCAGGATGACATCGGTGTTGATGCTGTTACCGGGGCAGGTGATTTCAAGATTGGCGCATTCAATACCTTGCGCGGTATAAGTCTGCTTGCGGACCTCATAGCCTTGTTGCCGCCATTCTTGCGTAATATAAGCCTCCGCCGCATGGAGCGCATCCGGATGAAAAATATTATGCTCGCCGATGTTACCGGCAAGTTCATAGACATGTGTGCGTAAGCGCTGAATTGAAATTTCGTTCATGTTTCTGTGCCTGCAAAGTTAAAACGAAAGTTGGCAAGAGCTCCGGCGATGTTCGTATCAAGTCGGGGATTGCCCGTGTTACAAAGCAAAACATTGGACAGGGTCCACTTTAAGTCTACAGGTTTAGAATCGGTACATGGTGGTAAATTTTACGTAGCTAAAGCCAGTTCTTTTTCTTGAAAAACCTGAGCAAAAATACCGACACGCCGATAAATACAGCCCACAATACCGGGTAGCCCCAACGCCATTTCAGTTCCGGCATGTACTCGAAATTCATGCCGTAAACTCCGGCGATGAAGGTTAACGGTATGAAAATGGACGCAAACACGGTCAGTATTTTCATGGTTTCGTTCATTTTGTTGCTGACGCTGGATAAGTAAATGTCCAGCATGCCGGCGATTAGATCCCGGTACGATTCCATGGCTTCGGTCACCCGGATTACGTGATCGTAAACATCGCCGAAGTAGCGCTTGGTTTTGTCATTAAGCAGCTGTGATTCGCTACGCTGAATGGAGGCCAGCAATTCCCGCAGCGGCGATACGCTGCGGCGCAGGAAAATCAATTCGCGCTTGATTTTCTGGATGGTACTCAGCGTTTGCGCCGACGGGTCCGACAGCAGCTCATCTTCAACGCTTTCAATCAGTTCATCGAAGGTGTCTTGCAGGGCAAAATACTCATCGACTATGGTATCCATGATGATATAGGTCAGGTAATCGGTGCCGAGATTCCTGATATGACTTTTAGCGTTGTTAAGCCGACTGAGCAGCGGGTCGAATAGCGCATCGGGCTTTTCCTTGAAGGTGAACACGAATTTATCCAGCAGCAATAAACTGACCTGCTCATATTCGACATTAAATTCATCGGCGGCCAGTGAAATCGCTTTGATGACGATATACAAATAGTCGTCAAATTCCTCGAATTTCGGGCGCTGATGGGTGTTGAGAATATCTTCAAGCACCAGCGCATGAATATCGAAATATTGTCCTATCGCATCGATAATTGAAACGTTTTTCAGGCCGTCGATAATCACCCAGGTGACAGTATCGGTGGTTTTGTACGGCAGCAGTTCTTCAATAGTCTTGATGGTGTGCGTGCTTAGCGTTGATTTGCTGTAATCGATGACGGTGATTTTATGTTCGTGTTCATGCACTTCGCCGACATGCACCAGCGAGCCGGGCGGCAAGCCTGATTTTTCGGAAGCGTAACTCAGTGATTCGGACATGGTTTATCCCTGTTGATAAATATTTTTATCTGGTTGCTGTATTCAAGCATAATGGCGCACATTTTACCGGTGTTGTAGGGGCGACCGGTTGATCGCCCTTAAAGTATAACTTTAGATTAAGGCTTTACACAGATGATACACAAACCGATGTTGGGCTGGCGCGAGTGGGTGGGGCTGCCGGAGCTTAAGCTGGCGGGGATTAAGGCAAAAATCGATACCGGAGCCCGGTCATCGGCTTTGCACGCATTCTCTATCGAACCTTATCGAAAAGACGGTCAACGTTGGGTGATGTTTGCGATTCATCCCATGCAAAAAAATTGCGATGTGTGGGTTGAATGCCATGCGCAGGTTAAAGACCGTCGCTTGGTTATGGATTCCGGCGGACATAAACAGCGTCGCTATGTGATAGAAACCCAGCTGGTTCTGGGGCCGTCGGTGATAAAAGCTGAAATGACGCTGACCAATCGGGATAGTATGAGTTTTCGCATGTTGCTGGGACGCACTGCGATGGATGCGCGGTTTATCATCGATCCCGGCGCATCGTATTTGCAGGGTCGGCCGGATGCGGAGCAATACCAGCGATTATCGGCGCCGGAAAGGGGTATAGTCACGGGTAATTTAATAGCCGAAAGGCATGTTGACTAACATGAGCAAGAAAATAAAAACCGCATTTGTCTGCGATCAGTGCGGAGCCGATTATCCCCGCTGGGGCGGGCAATGTACCAGTTGCGGCGAATGGAACACTATCAAGGAAGTCAGGCTGGGCGGGACGGAGCGCAATAAAAGCTCGGCGGGTTATGCCGGAAGCCGGTCCGAGGTCAAATTACTGTCGGATGTTAATCTTTCCCAGGCGGAGCGGATTTTTAGCGGAATTTCCGAATTCGACCGGGTTCTGGGCGGCGGCATCGTCTGCGGCAGCGTGGTGCTGATCGGCGGAGCGCCGGGCGCGGGCAAGAGTACGCTGTTGTTGCAGGCGATTGCTAATATTGCCGCGCGCGGCGTCAGTGTGCTGTATGTGTCCGGCGAGGAGTCGCTGCAACAGATTGCCGAACGGGCGCACCGGCTCAAGCTGCCTGCGGATAAGATCATGATGCTGGCCGAAACCTCGGTGCAGCGCATCTGCGATGTGATGGATGAGATTAAGCCGCAAATTCTGGTGATCGACTCGATTCAGGTCATGCATACCCAGGATACCGAATCGGCGCCGGGCTCGGTTTCCCAGGTCAGGGAGTCGGCCAGTTATTTGACCCAATATGCTAAAAAGCATGATGTGTCGATTTTTATGGTGGGTCACGTCACCAAGGATCAATCGCTGGCGGGACCGATGACCTTGAGCCACATTGTCGATACCCAAGTGATGCTGGGATCGACCGATGACGCCCGGTTCAGGGTGTTAAGGGCGGACAAAAACCGTTTCGGCAGCGTCGGCGAGTTAGGCTTTTTCGCGATGGACAGCACCGGACTTAAAGAGGTTAAAAATCCCTCGGCGATGTTTTTAAACCGGCCGGACAAACCCTCGTCAGGCAGCGTGGTTACCGTGCTGTGGGAAGGGACGCGGCCGCTGCTGGTGGAAATTCAGGCGCTGGTGACCGAATGTCAATACGGCAATCCTCGGCGGCTGGCGGTGGGCTTCGATCAAAATCGGCTGGCGATGCTGCTGGCCGTGCTGTCCCGGCACGGCGGCATTTTTACCGCGAACGATGAGATTTACGCCAATGTGGTCGGCGGCATTAAGGTGACCGAAACCAGTTCCGATTTAGCCATCGTGGTGGGCGTTGTGTCCAGCCTGAGGGATAAAGTCATTCCGCATGATGCGTTCTTTTTCGGCGAAATCGGCCTGAGCGGTGAAATCAGGCCGGTAGCGAACGGACATGCGCGGCTTAACGATGCGGCAAAACACGGATTCAGGAAGGCGGTTATTCCCAAGGCTAATGTGCCTAAAAAGCCGATTGAGGGTTTGCAGATTCACGGGGTTTCTACATTGTCCGAGGCGTTGGATATTCTTTCAGAGATGTAAGGATATGGTCGGTAATAACGTCCCTAAACATAAACTCCTCATTCCCACGCGTTGCGCTCGTCTTTTTTATAGACAATGCAGCCCAAAAGTCGTCATCAGAACGTTGCAAGTTAGACCTTCCAGGTTTTTAAAACCTGGAAGGTCTCTGCATATCGGCCATTGCCCGGTTTGTTATTGCGGCAGATGGAAACCGTATTTTAAAAGTGGTTGTATTTGTATGAATTCAAACGGTTAAGAACCGGTACTATTTATCAATGAATTTTAAATTCTTTTGTGGCGGGACGGGGTTTGCAACCCCGTCCGAAACGTTTGATGGATGAAGAGATGACAGTGGTTATCGAAAACGGTAGGGACGGGGGTGCAACCCCCGTCCCGCTCGAGTGCAAGTTAGACCTTCCAGGTTTTTAAAACCCGGAAGGTCTCTGCATATCGGCCGTTGCCCGGTTTGTTATTGCGGCAGACGGAAACCGTATTTTAAAAGTGGTTGTATTTGTATGAATTCAAACGGTTAAGAACCGGTACTATTTATCAATGAATTTTAAATTCCTTTGCCTTGCAGCCGGTGGCTTTGGATAATAGCGACTATAAGAGCCTGTTTTCAACTGAAGACAACCCCAGTGATTTAAGTAAGCTTTGCGATTACAAAGCGCGAGATGAGGATATGCATAAAAAAGAATACCAGTTAAGGCCGGGAAATCCTTATCCTTCCGGCTCCAGGGCTAAAAACAAGGGTGTTAATTTTTCCATTTTCAGTCGTTATGCGACGCATGTTGAATTGTTGCTGTTTGAGACCTCGGACTGCGATGAGCCCTTTCAAACCATCGTGTTGCAGGAAGACGTTAATCGTACTTTTTTTTCATGGCATGTTTACGTGACCGGATTGCCGGCCGGTACATGGTATGCGTGGCGCATGGACGGGCCTAATCAAGTCCGCGAAGCGGGATTGCATTTTGATAAGAACAAGCAACTGATTGATCCTTGGGTGCGTGCGGTCAGTCATAAACGTTGGAGCCGCAAGGCGGCATGCATGCCGGGCGACAATAGACTGACCGCGATGCGATGCGTTGTCGTCGACGATCGTTACGATTGGGAAGGCGATGTGCCGCTACGCATACGCAGCGAAAAAGCCATTGTTTACGAACTGCATGTCGGCGGCTTTACGCGGCATCCTTCTTCAAAGGTGGCCAATCCGGGCACGTTTGCCGGATTGATCGAAAAAATCCCTTACTTGCAAGCACTCGGTATCACGCACGTTGAGCTGTTGCCGGTCATGGCTTTCGATGAGCAGGATGTTCCCAGGCACACTGCCGATTTGGGGCTGAAAAACTACTGGGGCTACAGCACCCACAGTTTTTTCAGTCCGCATCCGGGTTATTGCGTGACCCCGGAACAGGGAACCCATGTCCATGAGTTTCGCGATCTGGTCAAAGCGCTGCATCAGGCAGGCATGGGCGTCATTATGGACGTTGTCTTCAACCATACCGCAGAGGCCGGTGCAGACGGCCCGATCATCAATTTCAGGGGCATAGGCGATGATATTTTTTATCATCACGACCACTTCGACAAAAGCATTCTTCACGACTATACCGGCTGCGGCAATACCGTAAACGCCAATCATCCGCTGGTGGCCAACTTTATTATCAGCTGCCTGGAATACTGGGTCAGGGAAATGCATGTCGACGGCTTTCGTTTCGACTTGGCCAGCGCCTTGGCGCGAGGGGAGGGCGGCGAGGTGCTGCAAGACCCGCCTTTGCTTTGGGGCATCGAGCTTTCGGAGCAGCTGGCCAAAACCAAGTTGATTGCCGAGGCCTGGGACGCCGCGGGACTGTATCAGGTCGGCAGTTTTCCCGGTTACCGCTGGGCCGAATGGAACGGCAGGTATCGGGATGTCATCCGGCGGTTTGTGCGCGGCGATAAAGGGTTGGTCAATGAGTTGGCAACCCGGCTGTGCGGCAGTAACGATTTGTACGAGCACAAAGGCCGGCTGCCGATTAACAGCATCAACTTCGTCACCTGTCACGACGGTTTTACCCTGTACGATTTGTTTAGCTACAACGAGAAGCATAACAGTGCCAACGGTGAATATAATCAGGACGGCTGCAATAATAATTTAAGTTTTAATTGCGGCATTGAAGGGGACACCGACGATTCAGGCATTTTGGCCTTGCGCAGAAAACAAGTGAAAAATGTTTTCGCCATGTTGTTGCTGAGTCAGGGAGTGCCCATGTTATTGGCGGGCGACGAGTTATTAAACAGCCAGCACGGCAATAATAACTGCTACTGCCAGGATAACGAATTGTCCTGGATAGACTGGAGCATGACCGAGCAAAATGCCGATATGCTGCGTTTTGTCCAACTGATGATCGCGTTGCGCAAACGGCATCCGGCTATTATGCGGCGGCGTTTTTTGACCGGAAAACCTGTCAATGGCCGGGGTATAGCCGAAATTCAATGGCACGGCACTGAAATCGACAAGCCGCTATGGGACGATTATGAAGCGAAGGTGTTGGCTTTTACCCTGGCGGGCATTGAAGCCGACGAACCCGACTTGCATGTTGCAATGAACATGTCCGACCAACAGCTTCGCATTGAATTGCCGATTATTGCCGGTCGAACATGGCATCTGGCCGTGGACACTTCGCTGCATTCACCGCAGGATATTGCGCTTCCGAAACACCAAAAACCGGTGCGCGAAGCTTTTTATTCGGTCAATAGCCGGGCTGTAGTGGTTTTTGAGAACGGGGCGCGTTGATCGATAGTGGGTCGTGCGCATTGTTAACGTGGTTGCGGCATAAAGGCCTTCGGATCGAATCACTCGATAACAGGCGGTACTGCTCCGAAGTAAGGGATGAAGAAATTACAAAAATACCGTTTATTGATGCAAGACGTAGGGTGCGCTTATCCGTCCTACAATTAAATCGGTATGTTTGTAGATTCTCTCTCCCTAAAACGGTTCCAAGCCCTCCGGTCTCATAATCTATAATGTAAAGTCGTTTCGCCAAAGGGACTTCCATGTCTGAACAAAGCAATCCTTATGATTCCATTCCACATCCTTGTTCTTTGGCGGTATGGCTGACCAGTGCCGACCAAACCTTGTTGCTGCAACGACAGGCGGATGATCTTCGCTTTGCCGACAATGCCAGTGATTTCCCGGTAATAGCGGTGGATAGCGAACGGAAGTATCAGGTCATCGAGGGATTCGGATTTTCCTTGACCGGGGGCAGCGCGATGCTGATCAGTCGCTTGCAGGCTCCCGACCGTAGCGCATTGTTGCGGGAATTGTTCTTGCCCGACGGCGACGGCATCGGCGTCAGTTTTCTGCGTCTGAGCATCGGCGCGTCGGATCTGAGCGAGCGCTGCTTTACCTATAACGACAGGCCGGATGGACAATCGGACCCCGAGCTTGTCCATTTCGACATCGAAGCCGGCGACCTTGAAGTCATCCCCCTGTTGCAGGAAATTTTGGCTATTAATCCGGAGATCAGGATCATGGCTACGGCGTGGTCGGCGCCAACCTGGATGAAGACCAACCGGAGCTTCGTCGGCGGTAAACTGAGGCCGGATTGCTACACTGCTTACGCCGCTTACCTGACCAAATATCTGCAAGCCATGCGGGATCGAGGCATTATCGTCCATGCCATCACCCCGCAGAACGAACCCTTGAACCTCAAAAACGAACCCAGCATGATCATGGCGGCGGGCGAGCAGGCCGAGTTTATCAAAAATCATCTGGGACCGGCTTTGTCGGCAGCCGGGCTGGCCGGTGTGGAGCTGTTTTGTTGGGACCACAATTGCGATGTCCCGGAGTATCCGTTGGAAGTTTTCGCCGATGCAAAAGCGCGCCGTTATCTGACTGGCTCGGCTTGGCACCTGTACGGGGGCGACATTTCCACGCTTTCCGAAGTGCATCGGCTTTACCCTGAAATGAAACTGTATTTCACCGAGCAGTGGGTGGGATCGGACGGGCAGTTCGGCGGGGATTTAATCTGGCATGTGAAAAACGTGCTGATCGGTTCGATACGCAATTGGAGCCAAACCGTGCTCGAATGGAACCTGGCCTCCGACCCGTTTTGCTGCCCCCATACGCCCGGAGGCGAGGCTCGTTGCGTAGGCGCTTTGACCATCGGGGCAGAGCTGGTCCGCAACGTCGCTTATTATGTGATCGGCCATGCTGCGAAATGCGTTCGGCCCGGTTCGGTGAGGATTTATTCCGGCCAACAAGCGTTTTTGTCTAATGTGGCCTTTTTGACGCCCGCAGGCGACATCGTTCTGCTTGTACTTAATGACGGCACTGAATCATTATCCTTTACTATCCGATTTCAAGGGAAAAATGCACTAGCCACCCTGCCGCCAAGCGCCGTGGCGACTTATGTCTGGCGGGCGGCGTAAAGGTTTCTGCTATCAACTTAATCGGGGGTTAAGCCGTCGTTGTGAGCACTTCGGCCTTTGTCGAAACCATGAGCGGTTTAACCGTCTAAACTGATAATATCGTGGACGGAATAAGGCCGGCGAAACAAAATCTTATAAGTCAGACCTTCCAGGTTTTAAAAACCTGGAAGGTCTGCATATCGGGATGTTTCTCGCTAACGCTAGATAAGAGACTGTCGGAATGACGACAGCCCGGAAATACTACGTGTATAACGATGAGTGCTGGAACCTGGCAATGACAGAATAAATATTAACTACCCCGGAGACACGATGCGCACCTTAAAACACACAATTGCATTATGTTTGTCGCTGTCCATTCCCATTGCACATGCCGACGATATGGCCTACCTGCTCAACTCCACGCCGACAGAAAGAGCGGCATCGCAAACCCGCTTCATGAAAACAAAGCTCAATCTTTCTGAGGATGAGGTTGCCAAGGTTCAGGAAATCAATCAGGAATACGCGGAAAAAGTTGAACCCGTATTAAAAGGCTCAAGCATCGGTTTCTTTAAAATGCGTGACATCAAAGCCATTTTGGAACAGAAAGACGATACTTTGCGTAGCGCGCTGACAGCCGAGCAGTTTGAGATTTACACAAATGCCAAAGATGAATTGAAGCAAGCCTTGCGACAGGATCTGGAGCATTGACCATCGTTATACTGTAGGGCAATCTGTGTACTCATCCAAAGCGCTCGCTGATCATGCTAAGAAGTAAGGGTTTCAAGATAATTCCTTTTGATTTTAGGGGGAATATAGGATATAAATCATAAGTTGTTTCGGTTCGCCCCTGACCCCGGTACCGAATTTTTGAGGCTTAGAATACGCTTATAAGCAGCCCGCGATGGCTTACTTTGATAAGCGGGAATCGACGAAGAATGTCTAAAGAGCAGGGGACGCGCGTGTTCAAACAGATTGCAATTTTCTTTTCCGGTCAATATCGTCACTCCTTGATTGATTCCAGTGTTTCACGCCTATTACTCGTCGACGTCAGTATGACTAACGTCCATCAATCGAAGGCGCTTCTGAAAACTGTTCTCCTTGATAACCGTTGGATACCAGTCCATACCACACGGCCTCTTTGCGGCTAGCTATAGCTGCCTCATTCTCCACGTTTCAAGCTCTATTGACTTCATCAAGCTAAGATTTAATACATGATTAAAAAAGCGGTTATGTTCACTAGCGAGAATGGAAGGGTAACCTCCTATGGCTTGGCGTTAGCAGGAGGCCTGATCTGCGTCGGTCATGTGTCCTCGAGTGCCCTGATTGTGCGGTCTTCGCGGGTTGACTACTTTGTCCGGTGTCAAAAGAACTTACAACTTCACAGGATCTATTTCCAGTTTTGAATAAAAGAATATCTCATGAAAATTAACATGCCGATTACCAATGTTGAATATGTCCTCACGGATACTGATTCCATTGTCACCAAAACCGACTTAAATGGGAAGATTACCTATGCTAGTGACGATTTTATCCGAATCAGCGGATTTACCAAGGAAGAGCTGATTGGCGCGTCGCACAATATAGTGCGCCATCCGGACATGCCGACAGAAGTTTTCCAGGATTTGTGGCGTTCTATGAAAAAGGGCTATCCACGGAGCGCACTGATCAAAGACCGCTGTAAAAATGGCGATTTTTTCTGGGTGTGGGCCAATGTTGCTCCCATCTATGAAAACAACGAGCAGGTTGGCTATATATCGGTACGTAACAAACCCAAGCGAGAACAAATTGCAGAGGTTGTCGATGCTTACCAAAAATTTCGAGAAGGTAAAGCCGGCAATTTAAAAATCAAGGACGGAAAAATCGTCAAAAAAACATTGTCAGGACGATTACCGCCCATAGAAAACATTAGTGTCAAAGTCCGCATATGGATGATCATCGTCGCTGTGTTTACGCTGTTGATGGTTATCGGCGGAATGGGACTCTTTGGCATGAGCAAGGATAGTGAGGGGTTACGCACTGTTTATAAGCATCACGTTCTTTCCTTGAACCAGACGTCTCTAATTCAGAAATTGATGCTGGTTAATCAAGTGCGTCTTAGCGCCTGTTTATTAAGCCTTGATTCTGCGTTGATACAGAAAAATATTGCAGAAGTGGAACAAAATACTGCAATTATTAGCAAGGCCTTGGCTGCGTATTTTGAAACTTCGTTGAGCCTGGATGAAAGGACTATAGTTAACAAGCTGGTCAGCGACAGAGAACGCTATTTAATAGAGGGTGTGCAACCCGTTATTTCCGCATTGCGCAGCAATGATGCCGCGCTTGCCGCTAAGCTTGTCAATGGCAAGGTTAATCTTCTTTACGAACCGGTCGCGGAAGATATTCAGAAATTGTTGCAAGCACAGGTTGATGATACCAGCGAGGAGTTAGATGCAAGCGTGTTACGCTACTACAGCACTCGAGAGATCGCCGGCGTCTTGATTATTTCAGGCATCTTACTGGTCCTGTGGTTAAGTTTTTCCCTTTTGAACTCCATTGTGCGTCGGCTTAAAAACACCATCAACCATTTTGGTCAAATCGCCCAAGGAAATTACAATACCCTTATCGACATCAGAGGCAGGGATGAAATTAGCAAGGTGATGGCGGCTCTTAAGGCAATGCAAATCAAGCTGGGCTTTGATGTAGCGGAAGCTAAACGCATTGCCGATGAGAATTTGCA
>Ga0208884_100074_pt1 | contig 90800 bp, 54 predicted proteins | sample LakWasMet68_HOW9_2_FD_183898 | JGI IMG/M metagenome (GOLD analysis project Ga0208884, IMG submission 183898) | Freshwater sediment methanotrophic microbial communities from Lake Washington under simulated oxygen tension - Sediment Metagenome... | ecosystem: Environmental > Aquatic > Freshwater >... | reverse complement strand
ATCCATTATCACGCTTTTAGTGTTGTGTTTTGGTGCTTGGGGCTGTTCGTTTGCCTTTGTAAATACTAGTGTAGAAGCCATAAATTATAAGGAACATATTTTATATTACTATTTTATCGGGACAAATGCTTCTGCTATTTATAACCAAATTATTGGACTTATCGTTGTTTTATTGGGTGCGTTTTTCATCAATTTTTTAACTATCCAACAGGAAATTAGCTCCAAAACAAATTATTTGCCTGCTTTTTTCTACATTATGTTTGCTTTTTCGGCTTCCACAAAAAACATCATTGAGCCAATTTTAGTAGCCAATTTATTCATCTTACCTTCTTTATACTTTTTAATTAATAGCTATCGACAAGATTATGCTCTTTCCGAATTTTTTAAAGCTGGAGTTTTTATGGGATTGGCTTCCTTTTTTTGTATTCACTATATTGTCGTTTTTCCGTTAAGTTTACTTTCACTCATTATTTTACGCCCTTTTAATTGGCGTGAATGGAGCGTTTTACTGATTGGACTTGTTACTCCATTATATATTTATGTTAGTATTTGCTATTTAGCAACGGATAACGCCTTTGCTGTTTTTAGTATGATGCGAGAAGCAACATCCACCATGCAAAAACCTATTATGTCGGAATACTATATGGGATTTGTTTTTATAATTATTTTAGGATGTGTTTTTGCGCTATTTCACTATTTTAACAAGGGCTTTGGCGGAAAAATTAAAACTCAAAAAACTAAATATATATTACTGTGGATGTTTGCAATGTGTTTGTTGATGATGTTTTTTGAGCAAATGTCAGATATGATTCTCCTTCCTTGCATTGTGCCTTTGAGTATTATTATTGGGGATTATATTTCTGAAATCAAACAAATTAAAATTGCAAACACGTTGTTGGTGCTTTTTTTTGGAGGATTTGTAGTTATCTATTTACATGCCTTAGGTATAATATAATAGTGTAACCTTATTATATACCATTTTTAGGGTATAAAGAAAAAAGCATAAAAAAGGTACTTTTATGTGCTTTACTTATGCCAACACTCGATACTTTAAAATTAGGCCAATCGGCAACCATACTAGAATTTACAGATGATTTTTTATCACTTAAGTTTATTGAAATGGGTTGTTTGCCTGGTGAAAAAATTAAATTATGCAATATTGCTCCCTTGGGAGACCCTATTGTTATTGAAGTTTCTGGTTATTTATTAAGCTTAAGAAAACAAGAAGCGGCAACTATTGTCGTAAAAATAAATTCCGAAAATACAGTTGAATCCTGTGCCATCTAAAACATCACATACTTCAATTGCACTAATTGGTAATCCTAATAGTGGGAAATCCACGTTGTTTAATTCCTTAACTGGTCTTCATCAAAAAACAGGAAACTATTCGGGCGTTACCGTTGATAAACATTATGGTACATATCAATTAAATGGCATAGAATATCAAATAACAGACTTGCCAGGCACCTATAGTTTATATCCTAAATCGATGGATGAAGAGGTAGCTTGTAAAGCGTTATTAAATGAACAGGAGAAAATTGATGTGGTGGTTATTGTTGTTGACTCCTCTAATTTAAAACGTCATTTATTGTTAGCTACTCAAGTAATTGATTTAAAAAAACCATGTGTGATGGTTTTAAATATGATTGATGAAGCTGAAAAAAACAATATCATCATTTATAAAGAAGAGTTGGAAAAGCTTTTGGGTATAAAAGTGATAACCACTAACTCTCGAAAAAAAGAAGGAATAAAAGAGTTGAAAGAGGCGATTACACAAGCAAAAAACTCTGATTCAATTTTTTATAATTTCGAAAAACAAAAACAATTATTTCCTCAAGCCGATTCTTACAAGCAGGTTATCACTTCTCAATTTAATAATACAAAACAAAACTCAAGCGACATAAAAGCTTTTGAATTAGCGGATAATATTCACCGCTTTGCCAAAATTAATTATATCGTTGCTAAATGCATTAAGCAGCCAAAGCAATTAAGTAAAAGTCATACTCAAAAACTAGATTCGTTTTTTACGCACAAGTTTTTTGGTTTTGCCTTTTTCTTTTTTGTATTATTTATAATTTTTCAATTTATATTTTATGTAGCCGAATATCCGATGACTTGGATAGAAGAAGGCTTTGCACAATTAATGAGCTTTACAGCCAATGCTTTACCCGCTGGGCAATTGAACGATTTGGTGGTAAATGGAATATTGGCTGGCATTAGTGGCATTGTGGTATTTGTGCCTCAAATTGCCTTACTGTTTTTCTTTATAGCAATTTTAGAAGATACTGGCTATATGGCACGTGCTAGCTTTATTTTAGACAAAGTGATGCGTCGTTTTGGGTTAAACGGTAAATCGGTTATTCCTATGATAAGTAGTGTAGCCTGCGCTGTGCCATCTATCATGAGCACAAGAACTATTACTAATTGGAAAGATAGAATAATTACAATTTTAGTAACACCCTTAATTAGTTGTTCGGCCCGCTTACCAGTTTACACCTTACTTATCAGTATTATGTTTGCGGGTAAACAAACCTTTTTAGGGTTTAACTATCAAGGATTGGTTTTAATGGCCATGTATGTGTTAGGTTTTGTAGCGGCGCTATTAGCCGCTTATATTTTAAAACGTGTTTTAAAAACTGAAGAGAAAAGTTATTTTATTATGGAATTACCTGTTTACCGAAAACCTCAATGGCAAACGGTTGCCATGTTGGTGTTTGATAAAGTAAAGGTGTTTTTATTTGATGCCGGTAAAATAATTTTAGCTATTTCAGTAGTATTGTGGTTTTTAACAACACATGCTCCAGGAAATGCTTTTGAAGAGATTGATAAAAAAGCTCAAGCATCGCATATAACATTGAGCGAAGAAAGCATAAATGCAGAAAAACTAGAGGCATCTTATGCTGGTGTATTAGGAAAAAAAATGGAGCCAATTATCAAGCCTTTGGGTTTTGATTGGAAAATTGGAATCGCTTTAATTACTTCATTTGCTGCCCGAGAAGTTTTTGTTGGCACGATGGCTACAATTTACAGTAGTGGTGATTCTGAAAATACAGAAACATTGAGAGAAAAATTAATTGCTGAGAAAAATTTTGAAACTCAACAACCCTCCTACTCTAATGCTGTTTGTTGGTCGTTGTTAGTGTTTTATGTGTTTGCAATGCAATGTATGAGCACACTAGCCACTACTTATCGCGAAACCAAACATTGGAAATGGCCAGCTATCCAATTGGTATTTATGACCGGTTTAGCATATTTATCCTCTTTTGCAATTTATTCTGTATTCAGTTAATTGTTTTTAGGTGAAACTATTTTTTGTATTTTCATGCTATGTTTAAGTTTTTAGAAAAAATTGAGCGAACAAAATATTGGCAGTTGTTTTTCATCACAGTTGCCGTTCATATTTTGATGCTTAAAAATAATTTTACTTACTATAGTGATGATGCTTACGTGTTACTGAACCCAATTGTCGCGCATTTTTCTATAGAAAATTTAAAATTAATGTTCCTGTCTTATTTCGATGGGCATTATCATCCATTAACGCTCTTGACTCTGTCTATAAATTATGCGATGAGTGGCAATCATGCCATTAGTTACAATATCACAAATCTATTGATTCACTCTAGTAACGTCGTTCTAATTTTTGTATTCATAAAGCTTTTATTTAAACGCATTGATTTTGCCTTTGTAGTGGCTTTAATATGGGCTGTTCATCCATTACATGTTGAATCGGTTGCACGTATTACTGATAGAAAAGATACACAGTATGTTTTTTTTCTTTTGATAGCGCTTATTAATTATTTAAAGTATAAAAGCACACTGCATCAAAAATTTTTGATTTACACACTTATTGCATTTATATTATCCCTACTATCAAAAGGTCAAGCTCTTATATTTCCTTTCATTATTTTCTTGATAGAATTTTATAATTACAAGGCAGTTAACAAAAAAATAGATTTTAAAACAATTTCTTACTTTTTACCAATCAGTTTGTTTTTTGCATGGCTGGCTATTAGAGCGCAATTATTTACAGGTTACTTAAGTCAAACCGAAGATATATCTGTCTCTCAAATTATCTTTTACCCTAGCTCTATTTTATCAAACTATATCGTTAAATTATTTATTCCTTTAAACTTATCAGCTCAGTATTCTATTCCAAATATATCTGAGATAAGCAGCCACTATTATTTATTGATTATTCCTATCATTTTGATGCTGGCTTTATTTTTTTCGTTCATCAAAAAACAATACATCTATTTCTTTGGGATTGTTTTTTATTTAATTACTGTTTCTATTATGTTGCGTGTAATTCCAATTGCCGAAAACTTTATGCCTGATAGATATAACTATTTGCCGTCATTAGGCTTTTGTATCATAATAGCACAATTCTATTTTTATTTGAACCAAAAAATCAAATCAAATCAATTAATAAAATATATAGCTTACAGTTACATCTTATTTTTTGCAGCTATTAGTTTTTTACGCGTTCCTGTATGGAAAGATGGTTTAAGTGTTTGGCTTGACGCGTATAAAAAATATCCAAAAGACACCGACATTCTTCAAAACCTAGGTGGAATATATTTAACTAAACAACAACCCAACATTGCCGTAGGTTATTTACAAAAATCCGTTGAATCAGATTCATTAAATATTTTAGCTAGATTGTCGCTTTATAAATCTTATAAAGCGTTATCTGAAAACGATAAAGCAAAAAAAGAATTGGTTCATCTATTTAATTTAAAACCAAAAACGGCTAATCAATTTTCAAATCAAGCGGTTGTTTTTTCGCAGTTTGGTATGTATGACAAAGCCATAGAACTTAACAGCATATCCATGCAAAAACATCCTTTATTTATTAAATTTCAAGTGAACGATATTGGATTTTTGCTTTATAAAATGGAGTTTGAGAAAGCTTTGCAAAAAACAGAAGATTTGCTTTCGATAAATCCATACTGTGCAAATATGCTATATGAAATGAAAGCAAAAACAAATATTGGATTATTTAACGCTATTGATGCCTTAAGCAATATTGAACTAGCAGAAAAAACAGGAACAAAAAAAGAAGTAATAAAAGAGTTTACAGAAAGAGCCAATTTAGTTAGTGAAAAATATGTTAGTTACAGTTCTAATGATTTCAATTTATTAATTCAATCTGGTAAAGAATTATTTAATCAAAAAGCATACGTTAACGCTTTAAAGTTTTTTGAAAAATGCGACCAAATAAGCCCAAATAATGAGTCGGTATTAAATAATATCTGTGCCTGTTATTTCAACTTATCTCGTCCTGAAAAAGTGCAAGAATACTATTCGAAAATAATTAAAAATAATTTTCAAAAAAATCCGAATCTTGAAACCTATTTATCTACCAATATTATCACATACTAAATTCTGTTCATGAACTATTCTCATTTATTGCATCAAACAATTGTTGCCTCTGTATTAGCAGGTAACGAAATATTAAAAGTGTATGATACAAAGTTTGATGTTGAATATAAAGACGATAAATCTCCATTAACCTTAGCTGATAAAAACGCGAGCGAAAAAATTATGGAAGAATTAAAACAATTCAATATTCCTGTATTAAGCGAAGAAGGAAAACATGATGATTTTGAAACCAGAAAAACGTGGGATAAATTATGGATAGTTGATCCATTGGATGGCACTAAAGAATTTGTAAAACGAAATGGAGAGTTTACTGTAAATATTGCTTTGGTTGAAAATAATGTTCCTGCGCTTGGTGTTATTTATTCGCCTGTATTTAAAGATTTATACTTTGCAGCAAAAGGTATAGGTTCTTATAAAATTGATAGGCTCTCTTTTTCTTCATTCATTGATTCGATTGAAACCTCAACCATTGAAAAATTATTAAACGTTGCTCAAAAACTTCCCATTCTTTCTAACAGAGAAAATTATGTGGTAGTTGCAAGTCGCTCACACATGAGTACAGAAACACATCAGCATATTGAAACATTAAAATTAAATCATCAACATGTAGAAATTGTTTCCACAGGAAGTAGCATTAAAATGTGTTGGGTAGCAGAAGGTGTTGCTGATGAATACCCTCGATTTGGGCCAACTATGGAATGGGATACTGCCGCAGGACAAGCGATTTTACAAGAAGCAAATGCAAGTTTAATTGATTTTGAAACTAAGCAGCCTATGAAATACAATAGAGAAAAACTATTAAACAATTGGTTTATTGCTAAGCGAGGCTAAGCTCCTTTTCAATAATTTTATTTATTTCCTCTGCCCTAAAAACGATCATCGCATGCGAACCTTCTTGAATGCTGTAATGTGACTTAACATATTTATACCACAACAATTTATCGTTAGTGCCATGGATATGAATCACATCGTCTGGTTCTTCTTGTCTATCCCAACTTGCAATAATATTAATACAATATTTAAAATAGTTTTGTGTCATACTATTTACCATTCCTAAAAACTCAGGAATGTAGGCTTTACCGAAGCCAATAATCCATCTGCCTTGGTAGGCCATTTTACGATGCTGCTTTTCTGAAACTATTTTATGTAATGGGAAATGCTTAAGTGTCTTGATAAACCAAGGCAATTCATTACGTGATTTACAAGTTGAAATTAAAAAGGTTTTTTGGGGGGAAATGATTTTTGAAAGTTCAGTACAAAGCATTCCTCCAAAGGAAACGCCTAGTAAACAAAATGGCGCACTCGTATTTATTAGTGGTAAAAATTTACGTGCATACGATTTCATTGTGTCGGATTGTTCGGGAGTTGGCCAATCTAATACAATGATTTCAACACCTTTAATTTTTGTATTTACAAACAGTTTATCTGTTGTGCCTAAACCCGGTATTGCGTAAATCACCATCAAACAAAGGTAATAACAGATATTTGTTTTTCTTGCAAAAAATAAATGCTTGTAATGTTAATTTTTTTCGGGTTAATAACTTTTTAAGGGATTTATTGTTATCGCATTATATTTGTTCCAACAAAATATAAATGAAAATGACTGTAGAAATGGCTTTAGAAAATATTACCACTGAAATAAAAAACGATGTATTAGTAATAACTATTAATCGACCAGATAAATTAAACGCACTTAACAAACAAACCATTGAAGAACTTCACGAAACGTTTGTTGATGCTGAAAACGATAAAAACATCAGAGCTTTAATCATAACAGGCTCTGGTCAAAAAGCTTTTGTGGCTGGCGCTGATATCGCAGAATTTGCAAACTTTAGTGTTGAGGAGGGAAAACAATTAAGTTCTATTGGCCATTTCAAAATATTTAATTTTATCGAAAACTATTCTAAACCAGTTATTGCTGCCGTAAACGGTTTTGCCTTAGGTGGAGGACTAGAGTTAGCAATGGCTTGTCATATTCGTGTAGCAAGTTCTAATGCAAAAATGGGTTTACCAGAAGTTAGCTTAGGTGTTATTCCTGGCTACGGTGGAACTCAACGTTTGGCTCAATTAGTTGGTAAAGGTAAAGCCTTTGAAATGATTGTAACCGCCGACATGTTAAATGCTGAAGATGCTTATAAATGGGGATTAGTAAACTATGTTACTCCACAAGAAGAATTACTAAATAAATGTTTCGAAATCACTTCTAAAATTGTAACTAAATCTCCAACTGCTGTTAAAACTGCTATTAAAGTAATTAATGCTGGTTATAATAATAAACAAAATGGTTATGAAGTTGAAATAGAAGAGTTTGGGAAAAGTTTTGGAACAGGCGATTTTAAAGAAGGAGTAACCGCATTTTTAGAAAAACGTAAAGCTGCTTTTCCGGGAAACTAAATCTTATTATTTCATTTAATAGGTATTAAAACATGAGTACAACAAGACCTTTCAATTTTAAACAATGGATAGATGACAATCGTCATTTATTAAAACCTCCTGTAAATAATAAAGTGGTTTATAAAGACGCTGAATTTATTGTGATGGTGGTTGGTGGTCCAAACTCACGAAAAGACTATCATTACAACGAAAGTGAAGAGTTTTTTTATCAATTAGAAGGCGATATTGTTGTGACGATTCAAGAGGATGGAAAGGCTGTAGAAGTGCCAATAAAAGAAGGAGATATTTTTTTATTACCTCCAAAAATTCCACATAATCCCATTCGTTTTAAAGACACGATTGGCTTAGTGATGGAGCGAAAAAGAAGAGAAGGTGAGATGGATGGTTTAATGTGGTTTTGTGAAAAATGTAATACAAAATTGTTTGAAGAAAAATTTGTTTTAAACGATATTGCCTCTCAATTTCAGGGTGTTTTTGCTAAATTTTACAATTCTGAAGAATTGAGAACTTGTAAATCGTGTGGGCATATTATGGAGCCACCTCCAGTTATTTCATAGTCTTTTTAGTGAAATTCCGTAAAAAAGTTCGTAGAAGTACAGTTTTAACGAGTAAAAGTGTCGTTTTTTGTCTGATTATGCCTTAACTTTGAGGTATTAATTAGTTAACAATGAAAAACTTACTCTCTTTAAAAAGCGTATTGGTTGTTTTTTTTACAACAATAACCGCTTTTTCATATGCTCAATTAGCTGATGGTTTTGATATTAAAAAAGCTTATCAAGATGCTAAAGATAAAGGCATTTCTAAATCAGACATTGAAGGTTATGTGCAATTTCTTCATAATGACTATTTAAGTCATAAGGGACATTCTCATAATTCATCTACAGCTGCAAAAACATCTAATCCAGGAGTTTATGACGCTGGTGTGATTTATAAAAGCTGGAATAATACGGCTTCTGTTTTTAAAGGCGGTAGTCCAAACTCTCCTCAAAATGCTTATTGTCCTAACGCTGGATTTGAGCAATTAAATTTTGCCAACTGGACTGGAAGCTACGGAACTGTTGTTACAGGCGCGACAGGAGCGCAATTTCCAACTTATACTCAAACTTCTCCTACCATTGTTAATACTGCGGGTAATAATGTAAGTATATCAAATACTATTAACTACCACACTATTATGACGACGCCTCCTACAAATAGTGTGTATCCAAACTGTGTGGGTTGGGATTCTATTGCTTGTAGAGTAATTGGAACGCAAACTGTATCAGAAATTCCAGTGGTTAATCCAAATGGTGGTCCTGCATCTGTTCGTTTAAATGGATCTAATGCCAACTATAGAGCAAGTAAGTTAACTTATAACATGGCTCTTAATCCTAATAACAAAAACTTTAATATTTCATACGCTCTAGTTCTTGATAACGGTGGACATATGGCAAATGAACAGCCGTATTTTTCTGTTAAGGTTACTGATCAAAACGGAAACTTAGTGCCGGGCTGTTCTACTTACACTGTAACATGTAGTGCTGATTTAACTAACCCTGCTTCGCCTTTATATGATCCAACATGGACTGATGCTGTAATAGGATTTGGAACCGTTATGTATAGAAAATGGACGTCTTATGCGTTTGACTTCTCAAACTACCCAGCAATTACATCTGTAAATGTTGAATTTTATGTTGGTGGCTGTTCTCAAGGCGGGCACTGGGGTTATGCTTATGTAGATGCTGAGTGTAGCCAAGGTGGTGCCGTAGCAAGTTTTTGTGCCAACGATAATCAAGCCATATTAACAGCACCAGGTGGTTATACAACATACCAATGGATTGGACCTGGTGGTCCAATTTCTGTTCCAAATGGTGGAAATACAGGTACGGCAACTATTACTCCAGTAACAGCTGGACAAGTTTTTACATGTAATGTAACGGCTCCAAACGGATGCGCTAGTTCTTTTCAAACAACTGTTGCTATTTCAAGTGTAAGTATAACGGGCGTTGGTTCAACACCTTCTTGCCCTAATGGAAATAGTGGGACAACAAATGTCACCGCCACCGGAAGTAGTTCCGGTTATAATTATCAATGGATAAATAGTTTAGGTAATACGGTTTCAACCGCTCAAACAGCCACGGGTCTATCTCCAGGCATTTATACCATAAGTGTAAGCGCGGTTTTATGTGGTTTAGCAACAACAACCGTTGCGGTTGGTGTTTCGCCACCAGCATTTTATACTCTGCCTGCACCTTATTGTGGAACAACTGCTTGGATTACAAATAGTGGTGGCTCCAACTATAAATGGTATACCGCCAGCCCATTAGCGTTAATTCCAGGAGCAACGAGTTCATCATTAACTATCAACTCTCCAATAAATGGTAATGCTTACTTTTTAGTTTACACAACAGCAAGCGGCTGTAAAGATTCTATTAGATATGTATTGAATCAGCAGCCTGGTGGAAATATTTACGCAAGTAACATTAAGAGTATTTGTGCAGGTAACAATAACTCGTACGCCGTTATTAATTTACAAACTTCTGCTCCTCCAGTGTACAGTTACACAGTTACTGGGCCAGCTGGATATAACTCGGTTTTAAATAATACCAACTCTTTAAAAGATAGTGTTACCAATTTATCCATTGGAACTTACAGTGCTACTGTTTTTGACGGACAATGTTTATATAATACAACCTTTACAGTTAGTCCTTTCGTTTATTCATATACATTAACGCCAACTACCTCAACCATCTGTTCTGCAGGAAGTACTTCTTTAACTGTAAACTTTGGTAATACCACTCCATCCGTTTGTGGTTTATCTTCTTCCGGTGGTTGTACTTCTCCAAACCAAGTTACAATTGGTAATGGCACTGCAGCAAATTCAACCACATCTTATCCTGCTATTTATAGTAACTGGTATAAAAATGCTAGACATCAAATTTTATATCAAGCCAGTGAATTACTAGCAGCTGGTATTTTACCTGGCAAAATATCTAGTATCTCTTGGAACATTTCAGCTATTAGCGGAACAACAACCTACCCTAATTTTACGATTAAAATGAAATGTACAAACGTTCAGGATTTAACAAGTACAACGTTTGATAACACTGGTTTAACACAAGTGTATTTCTCTCCATCTGTAAATATTACAACTGGATGGAATACATATAGTTTCCCAACGGCTTACGAATGGGATGGCGTTTCTAACATCTTAATTGACGTTTGCTCTGATATGACGGCAAATTATACTAACAATTCATCTTCACCATACACCATTACTCCTTTTGCATCAGTTAGATGGTTTAACAGTGACGGAACAATTGCTTGCATGACAACTAACGTTGCGTCTAGTTACGCTCCTAACAATACTTATAGACCAAATATTAGATTTGAAAATTGTGGTGGATCAAATCCAAACGCTTTTACTTACACTTGGACGCCATCAACTGGTTTATCATCAACAACATCTTATACAACTATTGCTAATCCTTTAACAACAACTGTATACTCTGTTCAAGTAAACCCTATCGGTCAAACTAACTGTATGCAAGCGCAAACAGCAACCGTAAATGTTACTACTGTGGGAATTCCTACTATTAATCCAATTTCAACGGTTTGTTCAAACGCTAGTAATTTTTCTTTAACGGCTACACCAGCAGGTGGAACATGGAGTTGTACAACAGCACCAACAAATTCAATAACGGGCGTTTTCACTCCGTCACTAGCTGCTATTGGAAATAACACTGTTACATACACATACGGCACGGTTGGATGTTTACAAATGACAACCGCAATTGTTCCAGTAGAACGATTTGTTCCATCTACAATTACCGGTACAATAAACTCAATTTGTCTTCCAGGTACAAACACAAACCTTTCAACGGCTTTAACAACCTCAACGTTAGGAACAGGTGTTTGGAGTGGCATTGGTGTTACTGGTACAACCTTTGATCCAAACGCTGCTGGTGTTGGTACGCATACATTAACCTATAGTACAAACTCAATTCCTACCACATCTTTATGTCCTTCTCAAAGTACAATAGCTGTTACCGTTAACTCTGCGGTTCAACCAACTATTGCAGCTGTTGGGCCTCTTTGTACAAACGCTTCAGTACTTAATATGTCTGTTACTCCAACTGGTGGAACATGGACAGGTACTGGTATTACTTCAACTGGTGTGTTTACTCCATCTTTAGCTACCGTTGGAAACAATACCTATTTATATACTGTAGGCGCGGCAACTTGCTCGGCTAGTAATAGTGTAAGCATTTCTGTTGAGCAATATGTGCCTTCCACTATCACAGGTGTTATTAACGCACTTTGTATTACTAATCCTGTTGTTGATTTATCAACAGCATTAACAACTTCAACCTTAGGTGTTGGTGTTTGGAGTGGTAATGGTGTAACTGGTACTAACTTTGACCCAGCAGCCGCTGGTGCAGGTTCAGGAACTGCTGTTCATACATTAACCTATAGCACAAACTCTACTCCAACTGCAACGTTGTGTCCATCTTCAAGCACATTAAACATTACAGTTAATTCTTTAGCACAGCCAACTATTTCGGCAGCTGGGCCATATTGTGATAATTATGCTGCTCAAAATATGACAGTGACTCCAACTGGAGGCGTTTGGTCAGCAGTAACAGTTGGCTCTAATGTTACTGGAACAGGTGTTTTTGCTCCTGCATCTAGTATCATCGGAAATAATACTTTACTATATACTTTAACAAACGGACCTTGTGTAAACACACAAACTGTTAGCATTAACGTTGTTGATTTTATTCCTGCAACTATCACTAATACGGTAGGTCCTTACTGTATTTATGATGCTGGAACTAACTTACAAACGATTGCTCAATTTACTGGTGGAACTTGGTCTGGACCAGGCGTTACAGGAACATCATTCTCGCCCGCAGCCGCTGGAGCTGGAATACATACTGTAACTTATAGCACAGATCCTTCTCCTGCTGGTTTATGTCCAGATTCTAAAAATATTACCATAACTGTTAATGCAAAACCTGAGGCAAATGCTTTCCCTGATATCAATGCTGGTTGTAATCCTGTTACTATAAATTACACCACTTCATCAGTTAACACAGGCTTAGCTATTTGGAATTTTGGCGATGGTTCGCCATCTGATTCTGGATTTGTTGTTACACACATGTACACAACCCCTGGAACTTATACAGCAACTTTATATTACACAGATAACATTGGCTGTAAAGACACAACGATTGCAACAAGCGGAATCACTGTTCATGCTTTACCAATTGCATCATTTGATCCATCAGTAACCGAAACAACAGTTGTAGATGGAATGGTGGAGTTTACAAATCAATCCACTATTTTAACTAACAACACCTATAATTGGGATATTGGAGGGCTATACTCTAGCACAGAAGTTAATGAAACGTACTTATTTGCCAATTCAGGAAACTTTGTTGTTACTTTAACTGCAACAAGCGCTGAAGGTTGTGTGGATGATACTGCTGTAGTAATTATTGTAAATCCAGACGTGGTATTATATGTGCCAAATGCATTTACACCAGGAACAGACGGGTTAAATGATGTGTTTCAAATTTTCTTACCTCCAACAGGGGTAGATTATTCAACATTTAATTTAGTTATTTATGATAGATGGGGCGAGTTAATTTATCAAACAAATGATGTGACTTCATCATGGAATGGTAAGAAAAACAACTCAGGTGATCTTTTAAAACAAGATGTTTACGTTTATAAAATAACATTTAAAGACGAACAAAAGAAACTGTACGAAAAAATGGGTCACGTGTCGTTACTCAAAAAATAAGTTTTATAAATTAATTAAAAGCTCTGCTGATATTAGCAGAGCTTTTTTATTTTTACACAAAATTAAATTATGGCAGATAGAACAAAATTTATTCAATCTATTAAAGATGGATATGCAACAAAGGGAGATTTTATATTTTTAGGTTCAGCATTATTAGATGGTGTTCCTCAAAAAGAAGCACAAGTAACATTGCCGCTTAAAACATTAAACCGACATGGTTTAATAGCAGGCGCTACTGGAACAGGAAAAACAGTCACCTTACAGATTATTGCCGAAAACATGTGCGCCAAAGGTATTCCTGTTTTGATGATGGATTTAAAGGGAGATTTAAGCGGAATAGCTAAAACCGGCACAAGCAATCCAAAAATTGAAGAACGACACACGGCCATTGGAATTCCTTATAATCCAAACGGAAGCAGTGTAGAGTTTTTAACGCTATCCAAAGAAAATGGTGCCAAATTAAGAGCTACCATTAGTGAATTTGGTCCAGTATTGTTTAGCAAAATTTTAGATTTAAATGATACACAAAGTGGCATCGTGGCTATTATTTTTAAATATGCCGACGATAAAAAACTACCACTGCTAGATTTAAAGGATTTTAAATCGTTGCTAAATCATTTAAATGGAGAAGGAAAAGAAGAAATAAAGAAAAATTACGGTAACGTTTCTACAGCTTCTGTTGGAACTATTTTAAGAGCCGTGATAGAATTAGAATCACAAGGTGCTGAAACATTTTTTGGAGAACGCTCTTTTGAAGTCATGGATTTAGTAAGACTAGATAGTTATGGAAAAGGAATGGCCTCTATTATTAGATTAACTGATATCCAAGATAAACCAAAATTATTTTCCACATTTATGTTGTGCTTATTGGCCGAAGTATATCAAACTTTTCCTGAAGCTGGTGATATTGAAAAACCTAAACTTTGTATTTTTATTGATGAAGCTCATTTAATATTTAAAGAAGCTTCAAAAGCTTTATTAGATCAAATCGAATCGATTATAAAATTAATTAGAAGTAAAGGCGTTGGTATTTATTTTTGTACCCAAAACCCTTATGATATTCCAGATGCTGTATTATCTCAATTAGGATTAAAAGTACAACATGCTTTAAGAGCTTTTACCGAAAAAGATAGAAAAGCCATTAAAAAAACCGCCGAAAATTATCCTATTTCAGAATTTTATAAAACCGACGAACTACTAACTACTTTAGGAATTGGACAAGCGTTAGTAACAGCCCTTAATGAAAAAGGAATTCCAACACCCTTAGCGGCGACGCATTTAAGAGCACCCATGAGCCGAATTGGTGTTTTAACGCCTGAAGAAATTCAACAAACCGTTCAATCAAGTTTAATTGCCGCAAAATATAACGAAGTCATAGATAGAGAAAGTGCTTTTGAAATGTTAAGTGCTAAACTAAATTCGGAAGAAGAAGCAGAAGAAGAACCTAAAAAAACAGATTCGAAAACCTCAGCAAAAGAAGAAAAATCAACCATCGAAAAAATAAGCGAAAATACCATGGTAAGACAAGTTGGTAGAACCGTGATGAAGGAAGTGGCTCGCGGTTTATTAGGCGTTTTAGGCCTAGGTGGTAAAAAGAAAAAAAGTGGCTGGTTTTAATTCCAACTTTGTTAACTAAAATCTCTATTTTACGCAATATTAAAGGCATATTTTACGTTTAGCCCTAAACTATCAACGCTTATGCTTCCTGCTATTTGGCATCGCTATATTTTTTTATTTGGACTCATTGGCTTAGCAGCAGGCATGTTATTTGGCACAGTGCCCACGAGTATTCCGCAAATCATATTAGCAGCTAATTGGTTACTTGAAAAAGATTTTGCTTGGAAATGGCAACAATTAAAGTCTAACAAGATCTTTTGGATTCTCACCTCTATATTTTTAGTTCATCTTTTGGGAATGAGCTACACTCAAAATATACCAAAGGGTTTAGATGATTTAAGAAATAAGATTCCTTTGCTAACCTTGCCACTCATTTTATTTTCAACTAAACCACTTGATACAAAAGAACTAAAGCTACTCTTCCACTTTTTCTTTTTAAGTGTTTTTGTAAGTTCAATTTGTTGTTTTTTGGTATACAAAGGTTATACTAAAAAAGTGATTGTAGATGTCAGACAAGCTTCTGTTTTTATGTCTCATATTCGTTTTTCCTTATTTATTGCCTTTACAATTATTTCGCTAATTTATTTTATCATAAAAGAGCGTGGTTTTATGTATAAAATCATCCTTAGTTTAGTTTTATTATGGCTTTTGTTTTTTATGTATAAACTCGAAATGGCAACGGGCATTATTTGTTTAGTGGTTTCTGCTTCCATTTTATTAATCATCTATGTCATCAAAACATTACCAAAAAAATTATCTGTTTCTCTAATCATTATACTTACAGTTACCATACTATTCATTTTTAAACTAATCTTTTCGAGCTTAGGAATGTATGACAAGGACAAAAAACACACATCAAATGTTTTATTAGAAAAAACTAAAAATGGTAGAGTTTACATTCATGATAAAAATTATAGTATAGCCGAAAACGGCACTTTAATTTTAATAAATGTTTGTGATGCTGAATTAGCAAGAGAATGGCCATCAAGAAGCCGCCTATCGCTTTCGAGTAACGATAATAAGGGCAATAATTTACGATATACACTTCTACGATACATGGCTAGTAAAAACCTTACGAAAGATTCTGTGGGTCTTGCTGCGCTCTCCAATCAAGATATTTTAAATATAGAAAACGGTTATACAAATTATAAATATCATATTAATAGTGGATTGAGCGCTAAATGGCGCGAGCTCGTTTGGGAATATAAAAAATATAAAAGAAAAGAAAATCCATCTGGACACACCTTTACCATGAGATTAGAATTTTGGAGAGCGGCCTCATATATTATAAGTAAAAATTTACTATTTGGTGTTGGCACGGGAGATGTTCAAGATTCGTTTAATCAAGCCTATATCGAAACCGATTCGCAACTAGATATGAAATGGAGATTACGTTCTCACAATCAGTATTTAGCAATAGGAGTTGCGTTTGGATTAGTTGGATTAATTGTTTTTATAGCTTACTTAACACTTCCTGCACTTTTATTAAAAAACAAACTACACATTTTGTATTGGCCTTTTTTGATCATCGTTTTGCTTTCTTTTTTAACCGAAGACACGTTAGAAACTCAATCGGGAGTGAGCTTTTTTATTTTCTTTCAAGCTTTGTTTTTGTGGTTGGCATCATTTCAAACCAAACCACAGGCATTAAAATAATTCTTCCGTTAAAAAACTACATTTATTGCTTTACTACTTTTTTGTTCCTATTGTCTATCGTTATACTTTAGATTCAGATAGAAGATAAAATAAACCATGAACACTTTTTATGTTTGGGCGTTGCCCAAGGCACGGGCTGTCCACTACAATCTTTTTGGGCTTCGAGTCACGCCAAGGCGTGATCAGCCACCAAAAAGGATTTTCGCTCACATCCCTAACGCAAAATAAATTATATCGGTGATTATATTTCTTCGTCTAACGGTTAACAACTATTTTTTTATTTGTACTTAAACCTTTTGGATAGATTACTTTGACAAAATAAATACCCTCTGCAAAGTTTTGTAATTGTAGTTGATGTGTTTTTGAATTAACTATTTCTGATAATAAAACTTGCCCTGTAATACTTAACAGTTCTATTTTCTCAAAATCAAAACGACTTGTAACATTTAAAACATCACTTGCAGGGTTTGGTAAAATTCGTAATTCGACATTCGGCATTCCAACTTCATCTATCCCCACAGGACTTACAGTCACCGTTATCACATCGTTCGTAACACTTTTACATTGCGTTTTAGTAACCGTATAAGTGGTTGTAATAGTTGGGCTTGCTTTGGGGTTAGGGCAATTTGTACAATTTAAACCTGCTGTTGGCTGCCAACTAAACCAAGCAGCTTCGCTATTATTTAAACCTATCACAGCACTATCACCTTGCATAATTAAGGTGTCGTTTCTGGTTTTAGCTATTTCTACTTCCTCTACACTTACATCATCTATATAATACTCTGCTAAACCATTACAATTGGTTGGGTAGCTGTTTTTAATAAAATGTTGGCTATGCAAAAAAAAGTCTCCCAACGTTAAATAAACTTCATTACCCACAGCAGTAAACGTACCACTAACTTCTTCCCAACCCAAGGTATCTTCAAATACAACTCCTGGTGTTGTTACAACTTGTGGGTTATATAAGCCTGCGATTGCTACTGTTGGTGTTCCCATGCCAGAAACAAAACAAGGAAAAGGTGTTGGGGTTAGTAATGCTCCTAATTTATCAAAACTGTATTTTGCATTATTCCACATGCTTATATAATAAGTTACGCAATAGGTTTTACCCGCTTGTAAAGTATCGCTCATCTGTATCATAGGGTGGCTACTTTCTTGCTGTGCACCTAAACTTATACCAAACTCAGCATATGCAATCCCCGTGCGAGGCATTTGATAACTTTGAAAACAAGCATCTAAGTATTGTAATGGACTTTGAGCATAACTGTAAGACATACATGGATTTAAATACCCAGCATTAGTGCCATTACAAGCACTGCACCAGCCTGCTGCATTTTCTATTCTGAATACATTACAATCTATATGTTGTTCGAATGATGAATTAGTCACAAGATTTTGGGCTTTGTTTTTAAAAACAAAACAAAACAAAACAAAAGCTATTATACTAAAATGTTTCATAGTTTAAAGATACAAAAAGAGGAGCAAATTGCTCCTCTTTTCAAGTATTTTATTTACTAATCATTACTTTATCAGTCCACAACAATTGCCTACCTTTTGTTAATTGAATAAAATAAATGCCGCTTTGTAATTGATTGGTGTTTATGTTTAATATGCTATTCATATTATCTATATCTGCATTAAACACTATTTTACCAGTTACATCTAGTATTTGTACATCAGCTTCATTATACTTTTTTAAATCATAGGCTAACATAAACGTACCATTATTAGGGTTAGGATAAATTTTTGCTTGTACTCCTCCCGATACACTTATGCTGCTCTCTATTTCATCATCATAACCAAAACGGGCATTTAATTTATCTGTATAGCAACTATCGCTATACTCTACATACTGATAGGTTAGTATTTGTAGTAAAGCTCTTGCTTGGAACACCGCATTACCATATTGATTAGGGCAAAGCTTAGCCAAATAACTTAACTGATCAAAATCTGCCTGCGAATTAATACCATTAATATACAAAACATTAAAATCGTGCTGCGTTTGATTAATATCATTGCTAGTGCTTGCCTGCGTATTTTTGCTATTAGCTAAATTAATATTACCGCTTGCCAGTAAATCATCAATATCAGCATACGCATCAATAGCTGTGTTTTGTTGCTGATTATAAAAATTAATTAATGTACTATTAGCACTAGGTGTTTGTGTTAAATCATCAAACATAAATTGCTTAAGCATATACTTATCTTGAGGTGTTAAAGTTGTGCTTGCGGCTGGTAATAATGTAGTGATGTATTTTACAAAGTCGGCATCTCTATCTTCAATACTGTTAGTATTAGATGAACTTGTCATCTTAGCACCTTGTGTAAGCGTAGTTGGACATGTAGTGTAATCATTAATTGTTGTAGTAAATGTATTTATACCATTACCTAAAGCAAAAGCATTTGGCAAGCTAGAAGGAGATGCAAAATAATTGTCATAAGGAGCTTCAGTATTACGCACCCATAATTGACTATTATTTGCGTTACTTGCAGCAGCGCCACCGCCTACTAATGTTTGCTGAGGCTCTATAGAGCTAGCTGTTGGCCAAGCACCTGTCCACACGTTAGCGCTTGCGCCCGTTACAGTGCCCGTGTTACTTCCCTGCATACCAATTAAACCACCATTACTTAATACTAAACCACGGCGTATTGGGTATTGTAGTGTGTTTTTAAAGAATCCATCGCCTGGGCTACTGTTACCGCCATTATATTCAATACCCTTACCAATTTGTTTTACGGTGTTACATTGTATTTTACAACCAGCGCTGTTAATACTGCGAATACCACAACTGTTTACATTATAGGTTGCTACGCCTGCACCTGTTAAGTTACCGTCAATGGTGTTATTATCAACACGTACATTATTGTTACCGCCGTTTAATAAAATACCATCTTTGGTGCCATTAGCACTAGTTAACGAAATAGTGTTACCGCTTATTCGTAAGCCACCTTTAACATTTTGTATGCGCACACCAGCCGAACGGGCATTAGTAATACTATTTGCAGCAATAACTTCGTTAGATACACTACCGTTGAATGTGGTGGTTAATGCCGCTATAATTTCAATACCAGCGGTTAAAGTGCCTGTACCAGCCGTGATAGTGTTTTGTGATGCACTTAATAAAAAGGAAGCATTTGTAGTAGCAACGCTATAATTAAAAGAGACTCCCGTATAAGTTCGATTAATAGTGTTTTTATTAACACGCAAAGTCCCATTCACATCTAAAGCATATACAGCATAATCACCAAAACTTTTTGTGCCTGAACTACTTAAAACCTGTTTTTGATTAGGATTATCAAAACTGCAATATTGTACGTCCACACTTACTGATTTGCTTGCTAAAACACCAAATCCCACATTACTAAAGGTTGAATTAACAGTGGTAGAACTACCAAGTGGTTTTACATTTAAATACTTACCTGCATTTACACAATATATTGCAACGCCAACTGGAATGTATGTTGGACATAAACCTGTAATTGGATCGCATATTATTGTGGGAACAAAGCCCTCCATGTCACTAAAATTTGCATTATATATATCAGCATTTGTTTTCTTTAAATAAATTCCGTAATCCTTATTTTTAAAAATGTTGTTTCCGTAAACAGTATTAGATGTTATAGCAAGATCGCCAGCTTGAAAAGCATAAATACCAGCATAGCTTCTTCCTTTTATGCTAGGACTATAATAATTACTGCATTTTAAATTTGCTCCAATAGATGTAGTAGATGTTTGACTTGTCATACTTATCTGCTCAAGATAAAAAGTAGTATTTAAACCCGTGTGCACGACAGCATGATCTAAAGAAAAATCAATATAATTTTTATTAAAAACCGAACCACCGTTTGCATAAACTTGAGGCATTACTGCATTAGTAGCATTATCGGCATCCACTGCCTTATAAGCATCTTCTACCGTGGTGTTTCTAAATTCAACCCTTCCAGCTGTGGTGGTGTTATACAAGGTTTTTATACCATACCACATACCATCACAGCTATATAATTTTGAATTAGAAAAAATCAAACTTGAACCTGGCGTTACGTTTATAACTGAACCTGTGCTCATTAGTAATGTACAGTTTGTAAAAGCAACAGAACCATTAATCGTAATGGTAGCATTAGTTGCCACTTTAAAAGTTTGGTTATTAATATTTGATGTAGTTAATGTACTTGATAAAGGACTATAAGTATAATTACAAAGAGGTGAAGAATAATTTACACAAACACTTTGCGTGTTGCTACCACAAAAAGCCGTTCCAACAGTTAAATTTACAATTTGTGATTGAGTAATACCAAAATTGGCGGTTGGTGTTGTAACTCCATTTGACCAATTAAATGTTAAGCCTGTTGTATTGGTTATTGTTGAACCAAAGGCTACTGTATTGGTTCCTGTACCATTGCTTATAATGGGTAACACAGCCGTAGTAACACTAAAAACTGGGGGGATTTGATGAACGGTAACCGTTTGTACTGCGCTATAAACACAGTTAATACCATTTGTGTATGTATATGTTACTGAATAGGTGCCAGCGCTTAAAGTAGAAGGGCTATTAAAGTTGTAAGTTCCTCCACTATAAGTTACTCCTGTGCCGCTAAATGTTCCGCCTCCTGGGTTAGCGTAAAGCGATAAATCTGTAATACTACTTCCCTGACAAACATTTGGGATAGTTAGCGTTGGAGTAATACCAGCTGGTAATAATGAAACATCATCAATAAGAATATAGAAATTTTTAGCATTTGTTCCAGTAATTGTATATCCAGCAGCAATATTAGCCGCTAAATCTATGCCTAATAAAAGAGTATTAGCACCAGACATTCCTGTGTATGTAAACGTTATAGAAACAGGAGTCCATGTATTAATATTTGATAACGTTTGTGTGGTGATAGTACTTAAACTTGTATTTGGATAACTACTTGCTGCACCAACTACAGAGTTTGATGCAATTGTTAAATAACAGGGTGTAGTAGGAGAAGTATTTATTGTATAATTTGCTCCTGTATATGGATATTTAAAATTACCTGAGTAATTATAATACTGGAACTTTAATTGATAAACTGTACCTATGGTTAGAGGAGCAGAAAGAAAGTTTTGCACCGCTTCGCTATAATTACCTCCAGATACATTTCCAGAATAAAGTCCTAAAATTTTGTTGCCAGCAGATCCTGGTGAAGGCGACCATGTTGGCGATGACGAAAATGTGTTTACTCCTAAATTAAACCCTCCGGGATTTATACAGCCATTTGTAAAAATATCAGGTGAATCTTTATAAACATACCAGCAGTTTTCATCAACTCCCGACCCTAAATTTCCACAGCTGCTTGATCCACTCACGTTTTCAAAACCACCATTTTGCACCATATCGCAAGGATTAACAGGTGTGCATCCTGTTGGGTAAATAAAGGCATAGATATAGGTAATGTTTCCAGAGACATTGTTATTATCTCTTGGTACATATCTTAACAATACTGGCCCAGTATAACCATTACTGGAAGTGAAAACGATGCTGCTTCCCACTACTGTTGCAGTACCAGATGCACTATAACAATTTTGTACCCCACTTATATTTAGAGGCATTGCTGTAGCGTAATCGTTTGCCAACACTTGAGGAATTGAAATATTAATAACAGTTGATGTTGAAGACGAATTTGTTGTTGTGTAAATATAAGATCCCAATAAATTAATACCGTCGTTAATCCCTCCCACTTGTATGCCAGCGCAAGCTCCAGTATAAGTAGTATATGTGAAATTTGCTGAATTACCGTAGGTATTATTGGTATTGTAACCTAAATCACATAACGCATCGCGTTCTTCCTGCTTCAAAAAACGTTTCATGATGCCGTTAGGAGTACTAACGCTCATTACGTAATATGTATTATTGGGATATGAAGTTGGTATGTGACAAAAATCATCAAAATGAGATAAACTACTTCCAGGCGAGAATGTTGATGGTGTTACGCATCTCTGATTAACGGTTCCCGCAAAAACAATATCATTAGTACAAGTGGCTGCGGGTTGTAATTCTGCTGTACTAACAGCTGTATTAAACGTTTGGCCATATAAAGGTGATGAAGCACCAACGTTTGTTAACAATGGTAAATTTGTTTTATTCTTTAAAAACAAATCATATCGGCTGTAATAATTACTAGCAGTACCAAACTTTGATATACCAGTCGCAGAAATTAAAGATGCAAAACCCAAGGCATGAGTCATTTCATGCAAGGCTACTGTATATAAATCATACTGTGATGCAGTAGTAGCAGTTGTTAATAAGTCATTCCAATTATTATTAAAATCAAAAGCCATAAAACCATGATAAAAGCCATTAATACTTAAGTTCGCTGGTGGTGCCACACCGGTATAGGAGTTAACTCCATTATGTATCGTTTTCCATATTTCATTGTCCGCAATACCAGGACTAAAAGTAGAAGGATTAGAAGGTTGTGCATAATACCCTGAAGCAACGCCTAAAGCACCTAAACTACTTGCGGCACTTTCTTGGTCTATTAAAATATTTACTCTTACTAGTGGATTAGGAGTATTTATAAATGCCGATAAATCAGATAATACCTGACAAATAACAGCTCTCCTATTAGCGTGTTGTGTGTTTGCGGTTAATTCCATGCCACATCCAGCAGCATAGTAAACATTAAAATAGCCGCAACTCGAACTTGTAGTAGCAGCAGCCATCATGTAATTAGTACCTGATGAAGAGCTATTACTGTATTGAAACATAATATCTCTTAATGTTTTTTTGTTTCCAAACATATCACATACAGTATCAAGCATTGCTTTTGGTGTCAATGGTTCATTACCTTGTGCTTTTGTGGTTTTACTTAATACAATGCCTAAAAATAATAGGCAAATTAAAAGTAGTGTTTTAGTGGTCTGCATAATTGATTGGTTTTTGTTGTAAGATTAATTTATTTTTTTGATTGTATGATTTACTAATTGTTAAGTGTGTGTGATTTTTAAATAAGTGTAAGATATTTGTAGATAAATGATTTGTTGAACATAAGTCGGGCGTGAAACTTACTACCCAATCCTTAGGAACTCCTCAGTCCCTTACTACCGAATAACAAGCTCACGCCCTTGCGGACGTTTGCTGTTTCATCAGTAGTAATAATAAAATGAGGAGTTTTAAGGATTACCGAATACAAACAAACTTTGTATATACTAATATGTTGATTTAATTTGTTTCTGTTTTGTAAAGTATTATTCTTAATGTTTAGCAATATTATATAATTTAAGTTTTGGTTTTACACAATGATTAAAATTATTTTAATCCTATGTTTTTAATTTATCAGATGATATGTAAGATTTTTTAATTTTTGGTACTGTTTTTAAATTTGTGAAAGTTAGAGTGCATTTTTATTATTGTCAATACGTATAAATACCTGTTTTTCGAATAGATATAGGTATAAATACCTAGTCAAAAAACCTTAAGCAAAAAGAGCCGTGAAAATCACAGCTCTTTTATTATTCAATCATTAAATGATGTTTTAGTCATTTAGTTTTAAAACGGCCATAAAGGCACTTTGTGGGATTTCTACATTACCCACTTGCTTCATACGCTTTTTACCTTCTTTTTGTTTTTCTAGTAATTTACGCTTACGGCTAATATCACCACCGTAACATTTAGCGGTTACGTCTTTTCTAATAGCACTAATGGTTTCACGAGAAATAATTTTAGCTCCAATAGCTGCTTGAATAGGAATTTCGAATTGTTGTTTTGGTATTAACTCTTTCAATTTTTCACAAATCTTTTTCCCAAAATGGTACGAGTTACTTCTATGAATTAAACAAGACAAAGCATCTACTGGCTCTCCCTTTAATAAAATATCTAATTTTACTAAATCAGATTCTTTCATTCCAATTGGATGATAATCAAACGAAGCGTATCCTTTTGAAATAGATTTTAATCGATCAAAGAAATCAAATACTACTTCGCCTAAAGGCATTTCAAATACCAGCTCTACTCTATCGGCCGTTAAATAATTTTGAGTGACTATTTGTCCACGTTTTTCAATACACAAACTCATCACAGGGCCAATAAAATCTGACTTAGTGATGATATTTGCTTTAATATAAGGTTCTTCGATATAATTAATGCGTGCTGGGTCTGGTAAATCACTAGGATTATTAACCGTTACCACATCTCCATTTGTTTGATAGGCAATATAAGATACGTTAGGAACGGTGGTTATCACCGTCATTCTAAATTCACGCTCTAAACGCTCTTGCACAATTTCCATGTGCAACATACCCAAGAAACCACATCTAAAACCAAAACCTAATGCTAATGACGATTCAGGTTCCCAAGTTAAAGAGGCATCGTTTAATTGAAGCTTCTCCATACTATAACGTAACTCCTCAAAATCTTCTGTATCTACCGGGTAAATACCAGCAAATACCATTGGTTTTACTTCCTCAAATCCGTGAATGGCTTCTGCGCAAGGTCTATCAAAATGAGTAATCGTATCTCCTACTTTTACCTCTTTTGCTTCCTTTATACCCGAAATAATATAGCCCACATCACCCGTACTCATGACATTACGCGGTTCGGGTTTTAATTTTAAAACACCAATTTCATCCGCATTATATACTGAGCCAGTATTAAAAAACTTTACTTTATCTCCTTTTTTAATAGTGCCATTTAAAATTTTGTAGTATGCAATAATACCTCTAAAGCTATTAAACACACTATCAAAAATTAAGGCTTGTAATGGCGCTTCTGGATCACCTACCGGACAATTTACACGCTCAATAATTGCCGCTAAAATTTCTTCAATACCCATTCCTGTTTTACCACTTGCAGGAATAACATCTGTTCTTTCGCAACCTATTAAATCAACAATTTGGTCGGTTACCATTTCTGGCTCTGCACTTGGCAAATCCATTTTATTTAGAATCGGGATAATCGTTAAATCATGTTCTAAAGCCAAATATAAATTAGAAATCGTTTGTGCCTGTATACCTTGGGCAGCATCTACAATTAATAAAGCGCCTTCGCAAGCTGCAATAGAACGAGACACCTCATAACTAAAATCAACATGGCCCGGTGTATCAATTAAATTCAAAACAAATTTTTCACCTTTATAGGTGTAGTCCATTTGTATAGCATGGCTTTTAATGGTAATTCCACGCTCTTTTTCCAAGTCCATATCATCGAGCACTTGAGCTTCCATTTCGCGGCTCGTAATCGTTTTGGTATACTCCAATAAACGATCCGCTAAAGTTGATTTACCATGGTCGATGTGTGCAATAATGCAAAAATTACGTATGTTCTTCATTTACTATAAAATAAGTTTGCAAAGATACATTATTGAACTTAATTATAAGAATAGCACTACAAAATATCTAAAACAAAAAAGCACCGCCACTTGGCGATGCTTTTTATTAATTTAATTCGTGTTTTTATTGATTTTCTCGGATTACAGTTACGTGCCCTACATAAGGATGTTTATTTCCTTGTGTATCTTTAACCATTAGTTTATAGGTATAAACGCCTTGTGGTGCAGATTTTGAGCTTCCTTTTACAGAGCCATCCCATCCTTTACGGAAGTTGTTGCTTGTAAAGATGTTTTCTCCCCATCTATCAAAGATATCCATACGGTAATTTTCTTCATCTATACCAACTCCTACTGGTTGGAATAGATCATTCACGTTGTTTCCATCTGGCGTAAACGCATTAGGAATATAAAGAGCAAAATCTGGAGCAATTTCAACTAATATATAAGCAATATCAACACAACCTTTGCTTGAAGTTGCCACTAAATTTACTTTATACTCTCCAACATAACTATAACCGTGACTTGGGTTTACAGCCGTAGAATTGTTTGTTCCATTTAATGCTGCTGGATCACCAAAATCCCAATAGTAGCTTGTTGCTCCTTGTGACGTGTTCACAAAATCAAAGTTTGGATTTAAAATAGTTGCTAAAGGTGGTACTGCATAAAAAGAGGCAATTGGTTGAGGAAATACTTCAATATAATCAATACGAGTACTATCTTTTCTACAACCAGTAACTGGATTAGTTACAAATACAGAAACTGAATAAAGTCCCGAATCTGGAATTGTCACCACTTTAGGATTTCCTTGTCCATTCGCTATATCTCCCCAAGTAAATACATCCGAAGCTCCGTTGGATGTTCCAGTTAATGTAAGTGTTAATGGGGCACATCCATTTAAAGCACTAGTAGTAAACGAAACAACAGGAAGTGGATTAACATTTACTGTAAAAATTGCAGTAGCATTTGGTACAGAACATCCGTCGCTAATTGCTACAGCATATGTATTTGTTACCGCTGTTAATGGTGCGTTACCAACAACCGTAACAGTATTAACGTTGCCTGATGCTGGTGTCCAGTTATAAGTATAAGGTCCGCCATTACCAACACTTGTGATGTTTGGTGTTAAAACTGTTGATCCACCATGACATAATGTAGTTGCTGTACCTAAAGCTGTTAAAGGCGCATTTACATTAACTGTAATAATTTGTGGCGGTCTTGAACAACCATTAGCATCTACTAACGATACAATATAAGAAGATGTTGTTGTTGGATTAACCGTGTGAGGACCTCCTCCAACTAATGTGTTTGGTGTCCAAGAATACGTGTAAGCAGGTGTTCCACCGCTTCCAGCTGCATTTAATTGAGTAGACTGTCCAAAACAAATAGTTACATCTGGGCTAGGTATTAATACTAACATGTTTGGTTGAGACACCGCAACTGGTTGCGATGTAGTACAACCATAACTATCTGTTAATGTTGCTGTGTAAGCCCCCGCCGAAACTCCACTTACACTTGATGTGAATGCAGAAGTCGTTAGTGTTTGTGAAATAGGGTTAGACCATGCAATTGTATAGGGTGCTAAACCTGACGTGTAGTTAATGGTAATATCTCCATTTGCTAAACCAAAACATTTAGGTTGATTAGTTACAAACCCCGTAATAACTGGTACTGGAGGATTAGCTATTGTTACTGCTTGTGAAATAGTACAGCCTTTAGAATCTGTAACATTAACTGTCCAAGTACCTGGCGACATGTTTGATGCTGAAATACCAGTAGGTGTTCCTGGGATATTCCAAACAACACTATAATTTGGTGTTCCGCCTCCTAAAGTAAGAGTAGCTGAACCATTAGTTAAACCGCATCTAGCTGGTAAAGACGTATATGTTGACGTTAACACCGATGGTTCTGTAATAGTATAATTAGCATTAATAGAACAACCGTTTGCGTCTGTTACTTGTAATGAATAACCGCCTGGCGCTAATCCAGAAATAAATCCACCAGGTGGTATTACGGCTGGTGTCCAAACATAAGAGTAACCAGGGCTTCCACCTTGAACAGTTGTTGAAATCTGACCGTTATTAGCTCCAAAACAAGTGACGTTTGTAAAGCCTGAAGCTGCCATCACAATCGCAGATGGTTGTGAAATAGTTACTTGTTGCGATGTTAAACATCCATTTGCATCGCTCACTTGTCCTGTATAAGTATTTGCCGTAACGTTAACTAAAACAGATGAACTTTGACCGCCTGGTGTCCAAGTATACGTATAAGGAGTGGTTCCACCATTTGCTAAAATAGTAGCACCACCATTACTTAAACCATTACAAGTAACGTTTGTAAAACTTCCAATAGCACTCACTAATTGTGTTGGTTCTGTAATATTTACAGATGCTGTTCCAATACAACCCGCTGCATCGCTCACAGAAATAGCGTGTGCGCCAGCGCCAAAATTAATTGGATTTATAGTTGTATTTGGGCTAGTTTGTGAACCTGTCCAAGAAATAGTATATGGACTAACGCCTCCTGTTATCGTCGCTGTAGCTGTTCCATCGCTGCCACCAAAACATTTAACTGGTGTAGAGGCAGTAATCGAAACAATAGGTCCAGCAATGTCATTAATGTTTCCAATAGCAACAGCTGTACAGCCATTTGCATCAGTCACGGTATATGTATAAGGTCCAGCAATGACATTATTATTACATAAAGTAGTTACACCATTACTCCATAAACTGTTATATGGTGAAGTTCCACCTCCAATAACAACGCATGTTCTTCCGTTTGCTTGTCCACAGTTTGAATTAGTAGCACTTGCAACAGCTGTTAACGCTGCTGGTTCGGTTAAAGTAAATGTTAATACAGTTTGACAAGATCCATTTGAAGTAATCGTAACCGTATGATTACCGGCGCATAAATTATTTACTGTGTTTCCTGATTGTAATCCTGGTTGCCATAAGAACGTTGTTGCTCCTGCTCCACCAAGGTATGAGATATTTGCTGTTCCATCACAAACACTATTACACTTAGGATTTGTAGTTGTTAATGTTGTAGCTAAAGGCGTTGGTTGTAAAATTGTTGCTGTTGCTGTTGCGGCGCAAAAATTAGCATCGTTAACCGTTACAACATATACACCTGCTGTTAAAGTATTTGCGTTTGGTGTACTTCCAGCGCTAGGAGACCAAGTATAAGAATACGGCCCTGTTCCTCCACCAGGAGTTACAACAGCAAAACCATTATTTCCACCATTACAAGTTACACTTCCTGTTGATGTAATATTTGCTGTTACCTGAGTAGGCTGCGTAATTGTAATTTGTGCACTTGCTGTACAACTATTTTGATCGGTAGCTAATAACGTATAACTTCCTGCACCAACTCCTGTTAATGTTTGTGATGACACTGGGCTTGGAGTTCCTGTCCAGTAATAACTAACAACACCAGAGCCATTTGTACTAGTAGCAACTGCTGTTCCATTATTTTGTCCAAAGCATGTGACATTGGTTGATGTGATACTAGCAGCCATTGCTAATGGATTTGTAAGCGACATACTTGATGTTACAATACAACCATTTCCATCCGTTACTGTTAAACCATAGTTACCCGCTGGTAATGGATTTGATGAAGGGTTTGTGCCTCCTGTTGATGTCCAAGCATATGCATAAGGCGCTGTTCCTCCTCCAGCTGCTGCTAATCCATGTCCATCTGATGAACCAAAACATTTTGGATTGGTTGGTACTATCGTTACTGTTAATGCTGATGGCTGAGTAATGTTAACGCTTGTAGATGCCACACAACCAGCTTGATCGGTTGCTGACACAGTGTATAAACCTGCTGTTAAATTAGTTGCTGTAGGAACATTTGGACCATGGCTCCAAGAATAAATATATGGTCCAGTGCCTGAAGAAGCTAATGCAATAGCAACACCATTGTTTCCAGAAAAACAACTAACATTCGTTTGACTTGTGATACTGATCGTTGGGCCAGATAAATTTGGAATAGTTGCTGATAAAGCTACCGTACAAGTATTTGCATCTTGCACATTAATCGTGTATGTTCCAGCAGCAACTCCTGCTTGAACAGTAGTTGTAGATCCTGTAACACTCCAAATTTGAGAATAAGGAGCAGACCCTCCAGAAATTGTTACAGTAGCAGATCCATTAGCTAAATTACAATTTGCTGCTGTTACGGTAGATGTTAAAACAATTGCACTTGGTTGAGTTACAGAAATACTTTGAGTAATAGAGCAACCATTAAGGTCTGTAATAATACAAGTATATGTTCCGATAGGTACATTACTTACTGAAGAAAGTGTACTAGGTAATTGAGGCCATAAATACGTGTATGGCAGTGTTCCACCTGTTCCAGCAGCTGTAACCGTTCCGGTTGGTGTTCCAAAACATTTTACGTTATTAGAATTCATAATAGCGTTAAGCACTGGAGGTTGAGTAATTATGCCACTCGCAGTTGATTTACAACCGTAAAAATCTGTGATTTCGCAAGTATAAGTTCCGGGACATAAGTTGGTGGCTGTTGAGTTTGTTTGCCCACCCGGCGACCATGAATATGTAAATGGAGCAGATCCTCCAATCATTCCAGCTGTCATACTTCCGTTACAAGCGCCATTACAGTTTACATTTGTAATAGAAGTAATTGTTGCTGTTCCACCTGGATTTAATCCAACTAATACTGGACTTGTTATAATACAACCATTGGCATCTGTCGCCGTTATTGTATAATTTCCTGCTGCCACGCTGTTTGAAACTGCCGCAGCTCCACCTGTTGGTGTCCAAGAATAAGTAATTAAACCTGTGCCACCGGTTACAGTAGACGAAGCCACTCCGTTAGCGGTGGTACAATTTGCGTTTTGCGAAGATACTACAATGTTAAGTGCTGATGGTTGAGCTACGTTTACCGTTTGAGTTACTGAACAACCATTGCCATCCATCATCTGTATGGAATAAATTCCAGAAAACACATTTGCAAATGTTGGAGATGTTTGATATCCCCCTCCATTTAAATTATATGAATAAGTTGGTGTTCCACCAGCTCCAACCACATTAATCGTTCCTGTAGCTGTACCAAAACATCTCACTGGTATCGAAGAAGTGGTTAATGAAACAGATGTTGGTTGTGTTAATGAAACAGATGTTGTAGTGATACAACCTACCTGATCTCTCACAGTAATGTTATAAGTTCCTTGAGGCAAGCCTGTAAAAAACCCTGTTCCATTTGTTTGGAATGGCGCTGTTAAAGTATATGTATATGGCCCTGTTCCTCCAACAGGAGTTACTGTAAAGCTACCATTTGATCCGCCAAAGCAACTCACGTTTATTGCATTGGTTACAGATGCTGTTGGACTACCTGTGTTTAAAATATTATAAATTACTACTAACGTACATGTACTTGCATCTCTTATTACAACTGTATGCGTACCAGCAGCTAAGCCAGAAATATTATTTACGGCTGCAAATGCTCCACCGTCAAATGAATATTGATAAGGTAAAGAACCTCCCGTTACTGCCGTTACAGTTGCAGAACCATTTGTTGCTCCACAACTAGCATTAGTAGTTGTAACCGTTGCAGATGTTGGTCCTGATGTTCCACCTACAACAAATGTTGTATTAAAGGTACAACCATTGGCATCTCTTACTGATACAGTATGTGTTCCTGGCGCTAAATTAGAAGTTAAACTAGATGTAGCAACCGCATCCACACTAAAAGAATAAGCTGGTGTTCCACCTGTTACACCTGTAATATTATATGTACCATTTGTAGCACTACATCCTGCTGGAGTTGAAGTTCCAGCAATGGCAGTTGGGCCAGCCGTTACTGAGATAGTAACTGTTTTTGTAAATATACATCCATTAACATCTCTTACTCCAATAGTATAAGTACCAGAAGCCAATCCTGTTACTGGAGGTGCGCCAGAAAATGCTCCTCCGTTTACGTTATATGTATAAGGTGCTACACCTCCCGTTACCGCTCCAATAGTAATGCTTCCTGTTCCAGCACCACAAATAATGTTATTTGGAGTTAAAACAACGTCTGTTGGGCCTGTAGCACTGCTAAGTGTTGCCGATACCGTAAACGTACAACCAAAATTGTTAGTTAATGTAATCACTGTTGTTCCAGCCCCTAAGCCTGTTACTGTTTGTCCAGAAACAGAGCCCAATGAGCTTGCAAAGCTTGTAACTGTTTGCGGAGGAGCTCCTGGAGAAGTATTAGTAATTACAACAACACCATTGTTTGAACCGCAACTAGGATTTGTAAAACTTAAAGTAGCAGACGGCATAGGGTTTACTACCACTGTATTTGTTGTAACACTTGTACAGCCACCCGAAACTACCGTGTGCGTCACAGAGTAGGTTCCAGGTGCAGTAAAACTGCCTGAATAATTTGCCGTTCCTCCAACTGCTGGAGAACCTGCTACTGGATTAAAAGCATAGCTATGAGTGCCTCCTGCTGTTCCTGTATTATTAAAACTAAAACTATTGCCAGTTAAACACTGTGTTGCTGAAGGTATTGTAAAAGGAGATGTTACTGCCACAACCGTTATATTGGTGGTGACGACGTTGGTACATGTTCCTGCCGTGACAGTGTGCGAGACGACATATGATCCAGCACTAGCAAATGAAATGGACGGATTTGTGGCTGTTGGCGTTGAAATGGTGACACCTCCCGCCGGCGAGACGGCCCAATTATGGTTAACGCCCGCTGTACCTGTATGCGTAAAAACTTGTGAGGTACCTGTACAAATTGTTGTATTTGTTGGAACAAATGCCGCTGATAATGCCGAGACGACGGTAACCGTCACTGATTTGACGAGTGTTTGACATGGAGCCGACACCGTACACTGATATACCGTTGTGGCGGCGGGCGAGACAACTATTGTTGGAGTTGTTGCTCCCGTGGACCACCGAACAGTTTGGGTGCCGCATCCACCCGTTATTGCCGAAGCACTTAATGTTGAGCTACCAGGTGCGCAATACGTTGAAGGAGATGCTGCAATATTAAAATTAATAGGAACAAAGGTTCCGGGACAAACAAAAGATTGAACTGCAGACCAAGGTCCCGGACTATTTGAACCACCAACCCATTCACGCGCTGCCCAATAATACGTTTGACCTGGACAAAGACTAGCAAAAGGAATAAATACATTTCTGTATTGTTCTCCAGCAACACAACCATCAGACCAACCATTGGCTGCCGTCATTGTTGGAATATTTAATAAGGAATTAAACCAAGGAAAAGAATTAAATGTTGTTGCTCCACCAGCTCCATTAGCAAGAGTTGTTTGTAGTGTTGCAGGAGGAACACCTGTTAACCCTCCAGGGGTACAAACAATTTCAACTTGCATCCAGTATGGACCAGAACCACAAGTGGCAGCATCCGAGCCACCAGAAACCGTTAATCCACCACCACCTATAGTGCCTGTTAAACCAATAATAGGTAAACCGTGTGTGGCATAACTTTTAACTGGATTAACAGTTAATAAAAAAATACTTGCTAAAAATAATAAGAGTTGTTTCATAGTGGTAATTTAAAAAATATATAATTCTTCCTTGTGCTTAATTTCTTGTTATGTTGTACAATTTATGTTGTTTTTTATTTCCAGTATAGGGGGCCAACCCCCAAGTTCGTAAACGCTATTCTTGAATGAGTAAAATTAAGTTCAAATCACCTTACTCATTATTTGTAAAATTATTCTATTTATCTAAAAAACTATTATTTTTCCCTAAATTTATAGTGGGGTTCACTCATTAGATTTTTAAAAGTAAATGTTTCGATTCGATTTTTATATTAACTTAATATTAACTTTAGTGAGTCTGAATTCCTTTTGTCAGACTAATTGCAGCTCTTTTTCAACCTACTTTGGTGGTACTCAATTTGACGAGGCGAGAGGCGTTTGTGTTGATCATTTGAAAAACACGTACATTATTGGAAATACATATAGTACTGATTTACCTATTACTAATGGACTTATCAACAATACACATTCTGGAAATTATGATGTTTTTATTTCAAAATTTGATAGTTGTGGCGCCTTAATTTGGTGCACTTATTTTGGGTCTTTGGGCTTTGATAGTGGAGAAAAAATTGCTATTTCTAACGATGGCACTATTGTGTTTTGTGGTTATACAAATGGCGTAGATTTGCCAGTTACCTCTGGATGTTTTCAATCTTTAAACAATGGTGGCTATGATTGTTTTATTACTAAAATAACTCCTAACGGCGCCCTTATTTGGAGTACTTATTTTGGAAAAACAAACGGAGATTTTGCGTACGATATTAAAACAGATGCTTATAATAATGTTATTATTGGTGGCACAACCACAAGCCCTAATTTATATACAACAGCGGCATCCTTTCAACCAAACATCAAAGCAAATACAGATGCGTTTATTGCGCGGTTTTCAAAAGATGGAATATTAAAATGGAGTACCTATTATGGGGGAAATGTGAATGAAGATATTCATGCTTTAGCAATCGATAAAAACTTTAATATCATTGGTGTGGGGGGCACCTTTAGTACAAACCTCAGCACAAGTGTAGGCGCAAATCAATCCTTCAATAATGGAGCTCCAGATTCATATATCATTAAATTAGATTCGAATTGTGTACGCGTTTTTTCTACCTACTTTGGAGGAATGAATGTTGAGGATTCATGGGGCGTAGCGACAGACACATTAAATAATATTTATGTAGCGGGAAACACTAACTCAAATGATTTTTATACAACCGCATCGGCTTATCAAACAACATTAAATGGAACACTAGATGATTGGTCTTTATCAAAATGGGACGAAAACGGAACACTATTAGCATCCACATTATTTGGTGGTAGTGATAAGGATTTGTCTTGTAGGTTAACTTTTATTGCTCCTGATATTTTATGTTTTTTAGGTAAAACAGAAAGTACAAATATGCCTGTGATAGGAAACAACTATCTACAGACCAATTCTGGTAATTATGATGCGTTTTTAGCTTCGTTTAATACTAGTAACCTACAGCCAATTCTCTCTGGCTATTATGGCGGCTCTACCGACGAAGAACCTGTAGATGTGTTTTCATCTTCAAATAATAGTATTGTATTTGTTGGCAGCACAAATAGCATTAACTATCCTTTGTCCTCTTCTCCATATCAAAACTCCCTAAACAATAGTAACGATGCCACAATAACTAAGTTGCAAGTACAACATTTAACCACAACATTTGAAACAGAAAATAATTTGATTTCACCGCCCTTTCCAAATCCATTTCAAAATTATTTAACCATAAATTATCCAACTGTTTTTACTTTAGAGATACGAAACATTTTGGGAGAGCTTGTTTTTAAAACCAACCAACAACAAACTATTAATACTCAAAATTTTGATTTAGGATTATATATGGTGACAGTATACACCAAACGCTCAATCTCAACTTATAAAATGATTAAGAATTAGCGCTTTTCTTTATGTTGGCTTGGGCTTGGCTATTTGAAGTTGATTTATGCTTACCAGAAAAAATTAATTTAAATGGATACACCATTTGTTTTAAAAATGTAGTTGGTATTTCATTTTGATCAGGCACGCCTAAAACAGGTTGTTTGTCTTTAGGAACATAATAAAACCCAAACACTAAATCCCAAACATTTAAAATGCTTGCATAGTTTACGCCGTAATGACGAGGAATGTTTTTGGCATGATGCCATGAGTGAGTTTCGGGAGTATTAATGATGTAGTTTAAAAATCCCCATTTTACTTTTATGTTAGTGTGTGTGAAAAATCCCCATACATTTTGAACCGTTATTTGAAACAAAAAATAATCTGCAGCGGAGTAACCTATCATAGCAAAAGGAATATAAATAATAGGTTTAAAAATAAACATCTCCACAAAATGGAAATGCCTTGTTGAACCAGCTCCTAAAGTTTCTTGAGCATGATGAATTTTGTGAAAGGCCCACAAAAAATCGGAGCGATGCAAAAAATAGTGCGCCCAAAACTCACAAAAATCTTGAATCAAAAACATAATTGTAATTTGAAGAAAAGGATTCCAGTGGGTAATATCTGCTACTTTTAACGTGTGAATATTAAACAACCCTAATGTTTTTAAAAACACTAATTCGGCAACGGCACATAAACCAAATAAGCCAATGATGTATACGACAACATCATTAAAAAAAACATAAAATGTATCGAGCCAAAAACCTTTACGGCTTAACAGTCCGTGTTTTCTTTGCTTTGGTAAAATAACTTCAAGTGTAAAACACAACAAATACGCAAGTAAAACACAATAATAGATATTAGTAAAGGATGGATGCTTAAGTTGAAAAACAGTATAGTTATATATCGTTTTTGTGTTTTGAACAAACACGTCTATTATTTCGGGTATTAACGCCACGACCTAAAAGTAAAAAAATATTTACTCCTTAAGCAAATTTATTTACTTTAGTATTTCCATAGGTATTGATGAATAAACTGCGCACATATTTTACAAATCAAAAATTGATTCTTTTGCTAATTGCTTTTGTGTTTTATGGAAATACATTAAGAAATGGTTATGCCTTAGATGATTATATTGTTACAGAAAAAGAAAATATCACCGCAAGCGGCATAAAATCTATCCCAAAAATTTTACGCTCCTATCATATCGATAGATCAGAAGACGTTAAGTTTGATTATCGACCTATGGTGAAAATCTCTTTTGCCATTGAACATGAGTTATTTGGATTAAACTCAACCGTATCTCACTTTTTTAATGTGTTATTGTATGCTATAGGACTGTTTGTATTGCTAGATTTTTTAACTCTGTTGTTTTCAAATTATAACCCAAAACAAGTGTTTTATGCTGTGGCGTTGTTTGCAATAATGCCTATTCACAGCGAAGTAGTAGCTAGTTTAAAAAATCGTGATGTGTTATTGTGTTTCATTTTTTGTATAGTCAGTTTTAAAAACTTTTTGTTGTTTTTTGAAAACAATAAAAAGTGGTGGTTATTACTTATTGGTGTGATTTCTTTTTATGTTGCCTTTTTAAGCAAATTTGATGCTTTACCATATTTAGCCATTATTCCTGTTTTGCTTTTTGTAAAGTATCGCCCAAGCTTAAAATGGTTTGTGTTTTTGATTGTTTTATTAATCATATCATTTTATCTATATAAATTATCTAAACATGGTATCATTGGAAAAGGAAATACAAAGCGCGTGTATTCGTACTTCGAAAATCCTTTATACTTTGACAATGATTTGAAACTAAAAATAATAGCCACCTTTAATTGCATGGGCTTTTATATGAACCAAATTATTTTGCCATTTAAACAATGTTGTTATTATGGTTTAGACACAATATCTGTTCATCGCTTAACAATTCCTGGATATATTGGTATTATTATTTCACCTTTTTTGTTGTTTGGTTTATATAAATCATTTGTCAAAAAAAATTATTTTCTATTTGTAGGCCTATTTATATTTTGTGCTTCGTCATCTATGTATCTCAATTTAGTGCAACCTGCCGTTGGAATTGTTGCTGATCGATTTGCGTTTTTTTCGTCGCTAGGTTTAGCAATTACCATCATAAGTTTATTGTCAAATTATATGTCGCTAAGCGCCCCATTACATATAAATATAAAAATAGGTTTTGCTGTGCTATTAGTTTTATTTGGAACGATGACGTTTTCGAGAAACAGGGACTGGAAAAACATTTACACTCTTGTTAATGCCGATTATACAAAGTATCCAAACAATGCGTTTTTAAATTACAAACAAGGCTTAAATATTATTAAGCAACTAGAAGATAAAAACAATCCGCTGCCTTTGGAACTGAAAAAGAACAAAGTGTTGGAGGCAAAAAAATTAATTGAAAAATCAGTTTTGGTAGATCCGAGTTATGTTGTAAGTCAAGAATATTTGTCTTATATTTTAGTTTACTTATTAAATGATTTTAATGCTGCGATTCCACACATAAATTCTGCTTTAAAATTAAAAGAATCAACTGAAGTGTATTTTTATAAAGCAATTTGTATGCGCGAAACAAAACAACAAGATAGTAGTGAGTATTATTTATTAAAGTGTATTTCGAGAGACAAAGCCTACTTAAACGCTTACAATCTCTTGATGTATGACTACAATGCCAATAATGAATTTGAAAAAACTATTACGCTTTTTAATAAAGCTATAACAGCTGGTTTTGGCACCGTAGAAATATATAATGGCCTTGGAAAAACATATTGGCAAATGAAAAACAATTCAGAAGCAAATAAATACTATCAAAAAGCACTAGATTTAGATCCTACCAATCAAGAAGCAGCGGCCATGGTAAAACAAACTAGTGTTGCCACCCAAAGCGCTAGTGTACAATAAAATTTAGATTTCTTTTCTCATTCGAGCCACTGGAATATCTAATTGCTCACGATATTTAGCAACTGTGCGACGGGCAATGTTGTATTTTTTTTCTTTTAGTATTTCGCACAAGGCATCGTCGGTTAATGGTTTTTTCTTATCCTCGTTGGCAATACATTCTTGAAGAATTTTTTTAACTTCTCTTGTACTAACCTCTTCGCCTCCATCGGTGCTTAAGGATTCTGAAAAAAATGTTTTTAATAAAAAAGTACCATAAGGTGTTTGAACATATTTACTATTGGCTACTCGCGAAACGGTTGAAATATCTAAGCCCACTTTATCGGCAATGTCTTTTAAAATCATTGGTTTTAATTTCGACTCATCGCCACTCGCGAAATACTCTTGCTGATATTCCATGATAGCATGCATTGAAACTAACATGGTTTGATGACGTTGTTGAAGTGCCTCAATAAACCATTGTGCTGATTCTATTTTTCCTTTCACAAAAGAACTGGCCTCTTTAATCGACTTTTCTTTAGCTCTCGAATATTCCTTCAACATTTCAATATAATCTGCACTAATCTTTAATTCTGGTAAATTACGTTGATTGATGCTTAACTCTGGGACACCATCATTTACACTAATATTAAAATCAGGTACCACTTCCGACATTTGCCCTTTGTTATCTCCTTCCGAATTTCCTGGACGTGGGTTTAAATGTGTTATTTCGGCAATAATATCTTTTAAGTCATCATCTTCGATATTTAGTTTTCGGATGATTTTATCATAATGTTTTTTAGAAAACTCATCCATCATGGTTTTTACCACTTCAATTGCCAAATGTGTTTCTTTAGCTTTAATAGGTTTACGCTCTAATTGTATTAATAAACACTCTTGCAAGGATCTTGCACCAACACCAGCCGGATCAAACTCTTGAATAGTTTTTAAAACCTCTTCTAATTCTTCTTTAGTGGTTTGAGTATTTTGAGAGAACGCTAAATCATCTACTATTAAATCTAAATCTCTACGAATGTATCCATCTTCATCAATACATCCTATTAAGTATAAACCAATTGAAAATTGCTTTTCGGTTAAATCTCTTAATCCTAATTGTTCCTCTAACTGAGAATGAAAATCTGGGCCTTCTACTACAACCGATTGAAAGACTTCATCATCTGCACTTCTATTAGAGATTTCATATTTATAGGCGTCTAAATCGCCCGCATCCATGTAGTCTTCTAATTCATAACCATCATCAATTTTATCAACTTCTTTTTCCTTTTCATCAAAATCACTTAAGTCGTCATTATCAGAATTATCAACCTCATCATATTCGTTTTCTATCTCTTCGCCATCTAATTCATTATTATCTTCTTCCAGCGCAGGATTTAACTCTAGTTCTTCTTTTATTCTTTGTTCTAAAGCAACGGTAGGCAACTGCAACAATTTCATTAACTGAATTTGCTGCGGAGAAAGTTTTTGTAATAATTTTAAATGTTGTGTTTGCTTAAGAGCCATAATCTTTAGCAAATATACAAAAGAGCCTCGAATATTTTTCGAGGCTCAAGAAATTATATGAACTAAAACTTAATAGTTATAATACGGTGAAATTATGGCATAAACCAATACTCCTGTTACCGTAACGTACAACCATATTGGGTAACTAAAACGGGTGATTTTTTTATGTTTAACTCGGTCATCTTTTAATGCATAATAAAAAGATAACAAAATCATTGGCAATACAATAACTGCTAAAAAAATATGGCTTAACAAGATTACTAAATAAATTGGGCGAATGCTCGATACAGCAGTTAGTTCCAGTTGTTCAAGCACTCCGTTATGATTTACATCACCAAATTTTGTATCGGGAATAAAATAATGAGCAGTGACATAAGAAATTAAAAACAAACTAGATAACAAAAAGGCTGTTAGGTTTAATTTTTTATGAAGCTCAATATTTCTTTTTTTTATTGCCAATAAAGAAGCAACTAATAATACACTGCAAGAGCCGTTTAAAAAAGCATTTAGTAAAGGTAACTTATATATAAACTGCGGGAAACTATCTGGAACTGGAATTAATTTTTGATTTAAAACAACCACAACCACACAAATTAAAGCGCTTACTGCTAATACTAATTTGAATACTGTTTTGTCGTTTTGTTTTTTTAATAACGTTTGTGTTTCCATGTTTTTTATCTATTACAAAATTAATGTCCGATCGCTCGCCGATTAATTTTAGGCAACAAAAGTATAATTTATAAAACAAGATTTTTGTTTTTGGGAAATATATTTTCGCTAAACTCAAGCTATGTGAAATTTACTTTTGTTGAATGTTAAACGTTGTTTTTGTTAAAAATTAACTTATCTGTTAAACACTTTAGGGTTTATCTTGTTTTTAGAGAAAGTACAGGTTTTTTTTGCCTCATTTTCTTTGTTTTAACAAACCAAAGCCTTAACTTTGACTTAACAGTAATATTTACTAACTAAAAATTAAAAACATGAAAAAAATTTTACTATCATCTATGTTAGTGTTTTCTGTTTTAGCAAATGCTCAAAACAAAACACTTATTACAACATCACCTGGAACACACGTTTCTCCATTTCATAAATCAAACGTTTCTACTTATAAAGCTACAAATTCAACGTTTTCTGCTAACAAAGCAGCTAATCAAACGGGATCTGCTTGGTTTAATAAAGTAGATTTTAATGAATTTATTAATCCAGGTCTTCAAACATTTAGTGCTATGCACTTATTTCCAGATTCGGCTATTGTTTTAGGTTACGATGCTGGAAATCAACCAATTTATACGTGGATTCACAAAGCGGCAAATTATTTAGATCCATCTTTTATGTTACAACAAACTATCATTACAGATAAATTTGCAACATATACGTTAGATTCTATTTCAGTTGGTTATTTGTATGAAAGAAACACAGGTACATCAAATAACACGGCCGATTCGCTAATTATCCAAGTAATTGCAGAAAATCACGCTTTGGATTATACGTTAAACGCTGAGTTTCCTTACCAAGATATTGAGTATAATTTTGCTACTCAAAACTTAAAACCTTCGATGACCGTTTTAAAACGTTTAAGTATTCCTTTAACTTATGCTGATACCTGCGCTGGTGGTGTATATAAACAAATTAAAGTTGCAGCAGCTGGTATTGCTCCACAAATTAACTCTAAAAAAATTGGAACAGTGATTTCTTTTAAACCAGGATACACGTATACTACTACTGATGTATTAATTGGAGACGGAACAAACATGGCTACTAAAAACGTGTTTTTTGTTTTAAGTTCTGAAGAAAACGGAGATGCTGGTGGTGCTGGTACAGATCCAACTATTTTTGGTGTTCCAAGTGACTATACATCTGATATGAATATGTCATATATCTTAGATCAATCTGTAAGATATAATACAAACACTAATGGCTGGAACGGCTATTTCTTGCCTACTTTTGCTTACACTACTCCATTTAGATACGAGCACCACGATATTGGTTACAAATTATCGGTAAGTATTACAGGTGTTAACGAATTAGAAGAAAAAGGTTTTGCTTTAGGTCAAAACGCTCCAAATCCATTTACAGGTTCTAGTAAAGTAGATTTTCAATTAGCAAAAAATGCTAATTCTGCTTTATTTACGATAACTGATGTTATGGGACGCGTGATTTCATCTGAAAACGTTGCTACCACAGAGGGAAAACACTCTATTAATATGGCATCTTATGCTGCTGGTGTTTATTATTATTCTTTAAACGTAGATGGTAATATCATTACTAAAAAAATGATTGTAGAATAAGTTTTTTCTGCATCTCATATTTAACAAAAAAACCAGCCTAAAATTAGGCTGGTTTTTTTGTTTTTAAATTATCCTTTCATTATATTTGTGTTAACTAAAAAAATAAATTATACACACATGAAAAAAATTTACTCTTTATTAGCAGCCGCGTTATTTACGACAGCTGCGTTTGCTCAGGCTCCTGGCACTTTAGCTACACCTAGCAAACAAGTAACTAAAGTTAGAACGTTTGACCGTTCGGCTTTAAAAGTTAACAAAAACAAAGCTGCAAACAAAGGAACTGCTGCTGGAAACGCTGGTTGGTTTAACTATGGTTTAGCTTACGAAGCTTTAACTTCTGCTCCAAGCGTATTAAACTCTAACTATTTATTCCCAGATTCAATGGGTTATGGCGATTTTGGTGGAACTTTTGCTGGTATTTGGATTCACCATTTAGCGGAAGTTGCTGATTTTAGATCTATTGCTTATGCTGGCGATGCAACTACTAGCTGGGTAGCTAATGGTACACCTTTTACTGTTGACTCTATGTCTGTATTTTATGCATACACAAGAAATCATCCAAACCCAAATATCGTAGATACATTAGTAATTACTTTATTTGACAACACTACAGCAAATAACGTTGCAGGAAGTGGTTTCTTAAATGCTTCTGGTTTCCCTGGTGGTGCTGATACTTTATCTTTTAAAAGATTAGGTTACAGACAATCAAATAACTTAGTGGCTAATGCTACAAATACAGTAAACGCTCCTGTAGGTCAATACAAATTTAAAGTGCCTTTGACGATTGCTGATACTGCGATTGCTTCATACAGAGATAAAGGATTTGCAGTTCCATCTCCATTTTTATCTAGTGGTGGTAAAGTGGTTGTAGCTGATGTTCAATTTATCCCTGGATACACTTACACTTTAACACAACAAATTGATGCTACTGCTAATGCATTCTTCTTCGCTTCATTAGAAGAAAACGGAGCTAGTACATTATTCAATTTCTTTGATTGTAATTTTGGTTCGGCTGCTTGTGATTATAACTCTTCTCAAATTGTTCCTCAAGATGTTCGTTACAACATGGCGTCTGCTGGAACTTGGAAAGGTCGTTTTATCCCAGCAATGGCTTATACAGCGCCTTATGCATTTGAGCACCATTTAATTTCTTTCAAATTATCTGAAGCTACTGGTATCAAAAATAATGTTGCACAAAACACTTTTGGTTTAACTCAAAATATGCCTAACCCATACTCTAAAGAGTCTGTAGTTAGTTATAACTTAGCTAAAGATGTTAACTCTGCAGTATTTACTGTAACTGATGTAATGGGTCGTGTTGTTTCTTCTGAAAACGTTGGAACTACAACTGGTTCTCACTCAGTTAAATTAGGTGCTTATGCAGCTGGTGTTTACTACTACTCTTTAAATGTAGATGGTAACGTAACTACTAAGAAAATGATTGTAGAATAATCTTCTATAAATCTTAAAACAAAAAACCCGCTTCTTAATGGAAGCGGGTTTTTTTATGCTTTATGTTTTCACTTCGATAAACTAAGTGTGACGAAGAATTACGCTTCAATAGGTTTTACAACCATGCTCGTTATTTTTTCTAATACAACTATAGCCTCATCCACACTATTAATATTTTCAATAGTTAGCCATAGTTTACTGTTTTGTTCCTTTAAAGCGCTTTGTTTAGGCGTTTTTTGTGCGTATGATAATACTGCTTTAAACATAGGAGAGTTGTAATAATCGCTATCCTGCTTACTTAAGAAGTAAGATAACATTTTATTGTTCTTCAACGTTATTTTCTCAAATCCTAAAGCCATTGCCGCCCAGCGCATGCGCACCACATTAATTAATTCAGAAACTTCAATAGGTAAAGGCCCAAAACGATCTCGCAATTTTGATTGAAACAGGGCTAACTCATCCTCTTTACTAATATTATCTAATTCACGATACAATAACAAACGCTCTGTAAGATTGCTGACATAAGAATCAGGGATTAATAATTGTAAATCGGTATCAACAACAGTATCTTTCACAAACTGACGAGAGAAGACAGATTTATCAGCACTCGCCCCTTCACCATCTTCCACCACCTCTTTGTACCAATCTTCTTGTTTTAATTCTTCAATAGCTTCGTTTAATATTTTCATATAGGTATCAAAGCCCATATCGTTGATAAAACCACTTTGTTCTCCTCCCAATAAATTTCCTGCTCCGCGTATATCTAAATCACGCATCGCAATTTGAAATCCACTTCCTAAATCACTAAACTCAACAATAGCTTGTAAGCGTTTACGAGCCTCAGACGTTAAATTAATAAAGGGAGGCGTTAATAAATAACAGAATGCCTTTTTATTACTACGCCCTACTCGACCTCGCATTTGATGTAAATCACTCAATCCAAAGTTTTGCGAATCATTTATAATAATAGTGTTCGCATTACTAATATCTAAGCCAGATTCAATAATCGTTGTCGCGACCAAAACATCGTATTCACCTTCAATAAAGGCTAACATGGTTTCTTCTAATTTATCGCCATCCATTTGGCCGTGCCCAAAAGTTACTCGTGCTTCTGGAACTAAACGCTGAATGATCCCTGCTACTTCTTGTATGTTTTGAACTTTATTATGCACGAAATACACTTGCCCTCCACGACTTAATTCATAAGCAATCGCATCTCTAATGGCTTCTTCGCTAAACGAAATCAATTCGGTTTGTACGGGATAACGATTGGCTGGAGGTGTTGAAATCACTGATAAATCACGAGCTCCCATTAAACTAAATTGTAAGGTTCTCGGAATTGGCGTTGCAGTTAATGTCAACGTATCAACAGTGGTTTTAAATGTTTTTAATTTGTCTTTTATGCCAACTCCAAACTTTTGTTCTTCATCAATAATCAATAAACCCAAATCTTTAAACTTCACATCCTTGCCTACTATTTTATGGGTGCCAATTAAAATATCAATCTTACCATCACCAATACTCGAAATTACTTCTTTCACTTCTTTAGCACTTCGAAAACGATTGATGTAACTAATATTACAAGGTAAATCTTTTAAACGCTCTTTAAATGTTTTGTAGTGTTGATATGCCAATATAGTAGTTGGTACCAGAACAGCGACCTGTTTGCTATCACATACCGCTTTAAAGGCGGCACGAATGGCAATTTCTGTTTTTCCAAAACCAACATCTCCGCAAACCAAACGGTCCATTGGATGTGGTTTTTCCATATCACGTTTAACATCGGCCGTTACTTTGATTTGATCAGGTGTATCTTCGTAAATGAATGATGCCTCTAATTCGTGTTGTAAGTAATTATCTAAGGGATAACGGTGTCCGGGTTGCGCCTTACGTTTAGCATATAATTTAATTAAATCGTAAGCAACTTCCTTAACGTTTTTCTTGGTCTTTTGTTTTAAGGTACTCCAAGTGGTTGAACCAATTTTGTCAATACGAGGAACGTTTCCTTCTTTACCAGTATACTTACTAATGCGATGTAAGCTATGAATACTCACATACAAGAAATCGTTGTCCTTATATACCAACTTCACTGCTTCTTGCTCTTTACCATTAGCATTAATTTTTACTAAACCTCCAAAACGGCCAATACCATGGTCGATGTGTGTGACAAAATCACCTGGATTAAGCGATAAAATTTCTTTAAGCGTTAACGATTCGGCTGTTTTATATTTGGTTTCCTTTAAATGAAAACGATGATAACGTTCAAAAATTTGATGATCGGTATAACATGCTATTTTTAAATCATGATCAATAAAGCCTTCGTGAATATTAATATTCACATGCTCAATTAAACCATCTGCTGTGCGATGTTCCTTTGATAATAAATCATTAAAGATGGTGTGTAATCGCTCGGCTTGCTTGGTATTATCTGTTGTTAAGTAATTCTTATATCCTTTGGCTTTATTGGCTTTGAGGTCATTAATCAACATCTCAAAGTTTTTACTAAAAGTTGGTTGTATGCTTTGATTAAACGCTACTTCTTGCGATGCAATGTGTTTATTTACTCCGTACTCTATTAATTTAAACGGTTTAATGAATGATAAAAAGTCATCGCCTTTGATATATAATTCGTGTGGAGGCAAATGTTCAATTGTTCCTGATAAATTAGAAAAAGCTTTTTCTGTTTTCTCGTATAATTTATCAATCGTGTCTTTTGAAAACAACACATCATCAAAACATAAAAACGTATCTTCTGTGATATAATCAAAAATAGATTGACGAATTTCAATCACTTGATTGGATTGTATATCTGGAATAATGGTTACAAAATCATAATTATGATTAGATAACTGAGAGGCAGGATCAAAGGTTTTAATAGCATCCACATCATTACCAAACAACTCAATACGATATGGTAATTCGTGTGCAAAAGAATACACATCCACTATTCCACCACGAATAGCATATTGACCCGGCTCTGAAACAAAATCGCATAATTCAAAATCATAGCTCAATAAAAACTCTTGGATAAAATCAATACTGAGTTTATCTCCTTTTTTAATGACTAAGGTGTTTTTACTTAAGCTTGTTTTAGAGGCTACCTTCTCTGCCAAGGCTGCCGCATAAGTAACAACTATCCCCGAGTAATTTTCTTTACTTAATTGGCTTAATGTTTCGGCTCTTTCTTGAACAGAAGCATTGCTTGTTTTTTCTTCTTTATAGGGAACTTTATAACTCTCTGGAAAATAATGAATGTGTTTTTCAGGAAGTAGCGCTTGTAAATCATTTAAGACATAAGCGGCTTTTTCCTTGTCGTTGCAGACAATAAAGAAATTAGAGGAAGTATTTTGAAATAAATCATTTACCAAAAAGGCAAAAGAACTCCCGCGCAAACCCGAAATAAATACGTTTGTATGAAGGTTTGCTTGCTTTTGTTTTAATTCTCCCCAAAACTTACCGTTCCACCACATTGCGTTACAAAGATAATTGAATAAATATAAATGCTAGTGTATTACAATAAAATTTGTTGGGATAAATATAATTTGTTAGTTTTAAGTAAATAAATTTAAATGAGAAAATACTTTACAATAAAAAAATTCATAATTGCTTTTATTTTTTTAATATCCCTTTCCTCTTGTAAGAAAAAGATAATAGAGATTATTCCAGTTATTGAATATGAAGATATTTCATTAAATGATGCTGGCGACGTAAAAGCATTCTGTTTTCCTTCATTATCTGTTGGCTATGCTGCGGGAAACAACTTATATAAAACGTCAGACGGTGGTCAATCTTGGGTAAAACTTAATTTTTCAGGTACTATAAAAAGTATTGAATTTATTGATGAAAACATTGGGTTTTGCACTGCTGGAGGGTATCTATATAAAACCATTAATGGCGGCCAAACTTGGACTTTTAATGTATCTGCGGATTATGTTGGCATAACACCAAGTGGACATGTTGTTGTTGCAAAAGAAACAACATTTATTGGCAACATAAAAGTGAGTACAAATAACGGAAACACATTCAGCACCGTGCAAACACTATCATTAGATGGTCATTTAACTGGACTAAGAATTTTTGGAGACATTGCCTATATTAATGATGACGCGTCCTATGTAAATGATGTTATTAGGGGTGTAAACCTTGCTGATTCAAATAAGATAGTACGATTAAGCACGAAAGCAACGGCTGAAGAAAATCCTAGAGATGTTTATTTTAAAAATGGTTTAGGAGCTGTTGTTGGTGGAAGAGGTTTGATTTCAAATTCATCATCTTCTGGAAACCCTTATTATCTTGCTCTGTTTGATCGTTCTTATTATGGACACACATATGAATACAACTCTATAGATGGGTATGATGATTTAATGGTTGCTGTTGGTCATCATACCATCGCCTCAAATATTGATATAAAAAACGACGAACGCTGGAATGAAATGTATGATAAAGAACAAAATGGATTTGAACAAACGTTTTATAAAGTGCGTTTTTTTAACTCCAATACATTTTTTGTTAGTGGTAATAATGGTTTAATTTGGAAAGCAAAAATATGAAAGTAAATATTATATCATTTATTGTATTTTTTCTATGTGTATTCAATTCGGCACATGGAAATTCTGATAGTTTAAAAAAAGAACAAATTGATAGATTTAGAGTTCATGCTGATATTACTATGTCACTTTCCTCTTTTAAATTAATGGGCATTTCTGATGTTTCAAGCAGTTCACTAACATTTATTGATAATAGAGAAGTTGCAACTGCTCCTAATTATAAATATAAAGAACAAAGAGTATATGGATTTAATCCTATCATACATGGCGGTTTTAATATTCCTTTTTACAGAAATAACAATTGGAGTGTTGGTGCCAAAATAAATGCTGGTATGGGTTATCAATATGGCATTATAGCAGAAAATTTTTCATCATTATTTTTTGATTTCCCTCAATATGTGTATTTCAGAAATTATAAAAACGATTTTGATTATACAGTCTTCGCTGGGTATAAGCAAACCATTGCTCCAATTTCATCCGGTTTATTTATAGTGGGCTTTGATGTAAACCTTACTGACAGAAGCGCCATTCGATTTTATTTATCTCCATATAGACGAACGTATTATAGTGAATTAACAAATGGTGATATTAAACCAGCGATTAGAATTGTTGAATTTGGTGTAGGTTTCGTTTTTTAATAAATAACTTTGCTATTATTCGAAATCAAAAAATTAACTCTTTCAAAAACAAAATTAACTCGTTGAATCATGCTCTTTATACATTTGTGTTTTTAAATAAAATCAGTACTTTTCTTTGCTAAGAGTTGATTTTATTGGCGTTTCAAATTAACCCTACGGTTTAGAAATCCTATAATTCTTTTTAATCTCACTAATACGTGTTTGTTTTTTTTGGATGTTTGTAAAAAATAATTTTATGATTCGTACGCTTTCCTTTATACTATTTGTTCTTGGCTTAATTAATGATTCTTATGCACAACAACACAAAACCTTAAAAGTTTTGTTTTTAGGTAATAGTTATACTTACGTCAACAATCTGCCACAACTCATTAAAGATATTGCTTTAGCAAACGGCGATACATTGGTATTTGATAGTAATTGTCCTGGTGGACATACTTTTAATAATCATTTTAATAATGCCACGAGTCTTTCAAAAATAAATGCACAGGCTTGGGACTGTGTGATTTTACAAGCACAAAGTCAGGAACCTTCTTTTTCTCCGGGACAAGTAGCTGCTCAAACATTGCCTTATGCTATTAAATTAGATAGTTTAGTTAAGAACAATAATCCATGCTCTGAGACGGTGTTTTACGAAACATGGGGTAGAAAGAATGGCGACGCGTCTAATTGTGGTTCATACCCTCCTATTTGCACGTATTTAGGCATGCAAGATAGATTAAGGGCTTCGTATAAATTATTTGCCGATACAACTCAATCAGTCATGGCTCCTGCTAGTGAAGCTTGGAGAAAATCCATAGCCCAAAATCCAAGTTTAGAGTTATATAGTTCCGATCAAAGTCATCCTGCATTAGAAGGCTCTTATTTAACCGCTTGCGTGTTTTACGAAACCTTATTTCATAAAAGTGTTTTGAGTAATACTTATACAGCAGGCGTTTCTTCCATTAACGTAAGCTTCCTACAACAAATAGCACACGATGTGGTGAATGATAGTTTAATGACTTGGAACATTGGAAAATATAATCCTTGTGGCACAACAGGCTTAAATCAATTATCTTCTCAACAACATTTTGTGCTATATCCAAACCCCGCGCAAAACGTATTACAGACTAATACAAACGCTTCTTACAAAATTTATGACGTGCTTGGAAACCTTTGTTTATCAGGAAATAAAAGCAACACCATTAATATTGAATCATTAAAAAGTGGCGTTTATTTTATAGAATTATCTTATTTAGATTCAACTAAGAAAATAAGATTTGTGAAGGAGTAATTTGTTTCAAGGTACCAAATTGGCACCTTGAATTTCTTAGTTATAAATTTCGTTTGAGGTCGCAAATTGCGACCTCAATTTATTTTGCTACAATTTGTAGCCATCAGCTGCTATAAAATAATTTATTATTGTTTCAGAAACTATTTATTTTATGGAGAAAGCTAATTTAACAACCTTGCCTGACGAGGTTTTACTGAACAAAATTTACATGATTCGCAATCAAAAAATAATGCTAGACAGAGATTTAGCAGAATTGTACGGAGTAGAAACAAAACGTTTAAAAGAACAGGTAAAACGAAATATGGAGCGTTTTCCTGATGATTTTATGTTTGAGCTAAGTGATTTAGAGTTTAATAATTGGAGGTCGCAAATTGCGACCTCCAATTCAGATAAAATGGGGTTAAGATATAAGCCATTTTGTTTTACCGAACACGGCGTGTTAATGCTTTCCTCTGTTTTAAACAGCGCAAAAGCCATACAAGTTAATATACAAATTATGCGAGTGTTTACACAAATTAGACAATCTCTAGCGGATAATACAGAGTTACGGCTTCATATTGAAGAACTGCGAAAGAAAACTGATAACAATACCAAAAATATTGAAGTCGTATTTCAGTACTTTGATGAATTATTGGATAAGAAAGATAAAGTAAAACCAAGAACCCAAATTGGTTATAAGATTGGAAAGAAATAATTTAAAAAGTCAAGGTCGCAAATTGCGACCTTGAAAAACACAAAAATTCTATCATCATATCGGGCAACCCTTCGATCCTCGACTACTCTCGATGTAACAAATACTTACTTTTCAAACTTAGGCTCTATACCCATATTATAGAAAATAAAGGAATATATATCAGCTTGTTCTTCAATCACTTTGGCCGTTGGTTTTCCTGCTCCGTGTCCCGCTTTGCTATCTATACGAATCAACATAGGATTAGTACCCGTATTTTTTTCTTGTAATGTAGCTGCAAATTTAAATGAATGCGCTGGCACTACTCTATCGTCATGATCAGCTGTTGTTACCATTGTTGCTGGGTAACTTACAGGTTTTACATTATGCAAGGGTGAATATTTATACAAGTATTGAAACTGACTACTACTATCACTAGAGCCATATTCAACGGCCCAACCCCAGCCTACAGTAAATTTGTGGTAACGCAACATGTCTAAAACTCCAACTTGTGGTAAACACACTTTATACAAATCGGGGCGTTGAGTCATACAAGCACCAATTAATAAACCACCATTTGAACCACCTTGTATGGCTAATCTTTCGGAAGAGGTATATTTTTCTTTAATTAAATATTCGGCTGCTCCAATAAAATCATCAAATACATTTTGTTTCTTCTCTAACATACCTGCTTTATGCCACGTTTCGCCATACTCACCACCGCCTCTAATATTAGCTAAAACAAACACGCCTCCTTGTTCTAAAAATGCAATACGTGCTGCACTAAAACTTGGATTCATGGATGCATTAAATCCACCGTAAGCATATAACAACGTTGGGTTGTTTCCATCTAATACCAATCCTTTTTTCGACACAATAAACATCGGCACTTTGGTTACGTCTTTAGAAGTAAAAAAAACTTGTTTAGATTCGTATTGATTCACATCAAATTTGACATCAATCTTTCTAAATAATTCTGATTTACCAGTTGCAATATTATATTTAAAAATGCTTGTTGGATAAACAAACGAGGTATACGTATAGTAAAACTCTTGGTCTTTTGCTTTACCACCAAAGCCCTCCGCAGTTCCTAATCCTGGTAAAGTAATTTCATGTTCTAACTTTCCGTTTAAATCATGCTGGTACACATGTGTTGCTACGTCTTTTAAATAACTGACAAATAATTTTCCGCCACAAGTTGAGGCACTTTCCATAAACTCTGGCTTTTCAGTAATGATGGTTTTCCAATTTGCTTTCGCAGGATTTTTTGGATCAACTAAAACTACATGTTGGTTCGATGCGCCATCATTTGTTTTCACTAATAATTTATCTCCAACATTATCAATCACTCCATAATCATAATCAAAGCCCTTAAATAATAAAGCGAATTTACTATTAGGTACACTTAAGTCTTTACAGAATAATTCATTGCCAGACGTTCCAGCGCTTGTGTATAAAATTAAAAAGCGTTCGTCTTCTGTAACCCCTGCATTTAAATATAATAACGGGTGTTGTTTGTCTTCGTATACTAATTCGTCTTTCGATTGATTATCGCCTAATTTGTGATAGTATACTTTATGATATTCGTTTACATTTGAAAATTCTTTTCCTTTAACAGGGGCATCGTAACGGCTATAATAAAAACCATTTCCTTTCCATGAGGCTCCACTAAACTTTACCCATTCTAATTTATCTTCTAAGGTTTTTTGAGTGGCTATTTCCATCACATACACCGTTTCCCAATCGCTACCAGATTGATTGATGGCATAAGCCACATATTTATTGTCATTAGAAAAACCCATTAAACTCATAGCGGCCGTTCCATCTGCCGACAATTTATTAGGATCAATAAAAACTTTAGGTTCATCTTTTCCTTTTTGAAAATATAAGACACTTTGGTTTTGCAAACCATCATTTTTATAAAAGAAGGTAAACGCTCCTACTTTAAATGGCGAACTATATTTAGGAAAATTAATTAACTCTTCGATGCGTTTTCCTAATTGCTTACGGAACGGAATTTTTGATAAATAACCTTCCGTTACTTTACGTTGTTCTTCCACCCAATGTTTGGTGTTCTCCGCCGTATCGTTCTCTAACCAACGGTAAGGATCTTCCACCTTTGTTCCAAAGTAATCATCTACTTGTGTAACTTTTTCTGTTTTTGGATAGTTTAATTTTTCTTGCACGACTTCTGTTTTTTTATCATTGCAAGATGCTAATATAATGGCTGCATTTAATACGATGATGATTTTGCGTTTTATCATGGTGTTATAATTTATGATCAAATGTAATTTATTGTTACAATATAAAACAGAGTTATATAATCGGATTAAGCCGTTTATAAATTAAAATACCCAAAGAAAAATTTCTTTGGGTATTTATTGTTGTTTACACCTGTCAGGTTTATAGCAAACCGCTTATAAAACCTGACAGGTGTTTTTTAAAAATTACTTCAAACTACCAATCATATCTTCAGGACGAACCCATTGATCAAATTGTTCGTTAGTTACATAACCTAACTCAATTGCTGCTTCACGCAAGGTTTTGTTTCCTTTGTGAGCCGTCTTCGCAATTTTAGCCGCTTTTTCGTAACCAATATGCGTGTTTAATGCTGTTACCAACATTAACGAATTCTCTAAATGTTTTTTAATTTCTGGTAAGTTTGCTGTAATACCATCGCTACATTTCTCTGTAAACGATACACAAGCATCACCAATTAAACGCGCAGATTGCAAAACGTTAGCTGCGATTAATGGTTTAAATACATTTAATTCGAAATGACCGTTTAAACCACCAACAGTAGCAGCAACATCGTTACCAATTACTTGAGCACAAACCATCGTTAATGCTTCTGGTTGTGTTGGATTCACTTTTCCTGGCATGATAGAAGATCCTGGTTCGTTATCTGGAATCACAATCTCCCCTATTCCACAACGTGGACCAGAAGATAACATACGGATATCATTTGCTATTTTAAATAAAGCCACAGCGCTACGTTTTAAAGCACCACTTAATTCAATCATCGCGTCATGTGCTGCTAATGCTTCAAATTTGTTAGTCGCCGTTACAAAAGGCAAACCTGTTAATTCAGCAATTTTTTTAGCCACTAACACATCATATCCTTTTGGTGTGTTTAACCCTGTTCCAACAGCAGTACCACCTAATGCTAATTCTTTAACAGCCTCTAAAGCATTTTTCAATGCACGAATGCTCATGTTAATTTGTTGCACATATCCGCTAAACTCTTGTCCTAAAGACAATGGCGTCGCATCCATAAAGTGAGTACGACCCGTTTTAATAATCCCATCAAATTCTTTTACTTTTTTAGCTAAAGAATCACGTAATTTTTCCATTCCTGGAATCGTGATTTCTACAACTTGCTTGTATGCCGCAATGTGCATTGCTGTTGGATATGTATCGTTTGATGATTGAGATTTATTCACATCATCATTTGGGTGTAATACTTTTGGCTCATCCGTTAAAGCACCACCTTGCATCACATGTGCGCGGTAAGCAATGACTTCATTCGCATTCATGTTGCTTTGTGTACCCGAACCTGTTTGCCAAATTACCAATGGAAACTGATCATCTAATTTGTGAGCTAATATTTCATCACAAGCTTTAGCAATTAAATCGCATTTTTCTTTTGATAAAACACCTAATTCGCAGTTAGCTAAAGCTGCTGCTTTTTTAAGGTAACCAAAAGCATATATAATTTCCTTTGGCATACTAGCCTCAGGACCAATTTTAAAGTTGTTACGAGAACGTTCTGTTTGTGCTCCCCAATAAACGTGCGCCGGTACTTTTACCTCGCCCATTGTGTCTGTTTCAATTCTGAATTCCATAGTAGTGTTTGGTTTAATTAACGGGTTGAATTTACTAAAAAAATGGAACGCAGATAGCGGAGATGATTAAGATTTTGTAAGATAAAAGTCATGTTCACTTATATACTGAGCACTTTTGTTTGTTTATAAAAGTGAATTCTGCTTGACTTACGCAATGTGTTAAAAAGTCACTACATACTTTGTTCTTTTATGATCTATTTGTGTGTTTTTCTTTCTTTAAGCGCGTTCAATACTATAGTTTTTGTTCGAGTGCAGACGAGTACCATGAGGATTCTTTTTGGGCGTGTCGGCGCAAAGGAAAGGGCGCCGTCAGGCTATCACTGCAATCTTTGCTCCGCTAGAGCTTTGCAAAGGATTTTCGTTCTATCCTTCACGCTGGTTTTTCTTTACCACCTCTCTCAATCGCATTAGGGATGCGAGCGAAAATCCTTTTTGCTGTCTCTTTGCAAAAAGATTGAAGCGCAAAGCCCGGCCGCAGGCAACGCCCAAATCTTCTGCCAAAAAATTAAATAAAAATAAATTTTGCTGTATTAAAAATAGTATTTATATTTGTAGACTGATTAGTCAATCATTACTTTGGATAAAAAAGAAGAAATATTAAAAACGGCTCTCAAATTATTTGTAGAATTTGGGTTTCACGCAACGCCAACTAGCAAAATAGCTAAGGAAGCGGGCATTGCTAATGGTACCTTATTTCATTATTACAAAACCAAGGATGAGCTAATTTTAGCGCTTTATGCGCATACTAAATCTCGTTTAACAGAGTATATGTATGCTAATGCTAGTAAAGATGAATCTTTGGAATTAGTATTCAAATCTATTTACACTAACACGATAGAGTGGGCCCAGGAAAATAAGGCTGAATTTTACTTTATTCAGCAATTTTCAACTTCACCATTTTACGGCTTAATTTCTCCTGAAGAAATTACCAAGCAAGCCAAACCACATTTGGATTTCTTGCAAGCAGGCATTAAGGCTGGCGTATTAAAACCATTACCTGTTGAGATGCTTTACACACTTATTAACAGTCACATTGCTGGCATCAATCAATACTTATCATCAGAAGAGTTTTCAAAAGTTAAACAAAAGAAAATCATCAATGAGTCGTTTCAACTTTTATGGGATATGATCACCTAAAAAAATTTACTCGTGATTAGAGTGAGTAGTCAATCAATATATAAATTAAAAAATCAATAAAATTTAAAATCATGGAAAAAAAAGTAGTGTTAATAACTGGAGCTTCTTCTGGTATAGGAAAAGAAACAGCCAATTTATTAATTAAGGGTGGATATATAGTTTACGGAGCAGCTCGAAGATTAGATAAAATGAATGATCTAAAAGAGCTGGGGGTAAAACTTTTAGAAATGGACGTCACCAATGATGAATCAATGGTTAGAGGAATTCAAAAAATTATTGAAACAGAAAAACGAATTGATGTATTAGTGAACAATGCTGGCTATGGTTCTTTTGGTGCATTGGAAGATGTTCCTATTTCGGAGGCAAAATACCAATTTGATGTTAACATTTTTGGACTAGCAAGATTGACTCAATTAGTTCTTCCACACATGCGAAAACAACAGTCGGGAAAAATCGTGAACATTTCGTCCATGGGAGGAAAATTTGGTGAACCTCACGGGGCTTGGTATCATGCTACCAAATTTGCTGTGGAAGGATTAAGCGATAGTTTGAGAATGGAGTTAAAGCAATTTAATATTGATGTTGTTATAATTGAACCAGGAGCTATTAAATCGGAGTGGGGAGGAATAGCTAAAGAAAACCTTTTAAAAGTATCTGGAAATACAGCTTATAAAAACCTAGCTACAAAACACGCTACGTTAATTGACGAAACATATAAACGGTTAGGATCAGAACCAATCGTCATTGCCAAAACAATTGCCAAAGCAATTAATTCCAACAATCCTAAAACAAGATATGCTGTTGGGGGTGGAGCAAAACTATTGCTATTTGTCCGTCGTATTTTTTCCGACAAACTTTTTGATAAAATCTTCTTAAGCCAAATAAAATAACCTATTTTATATTCTACAAAAAAAGCCTCTCCAAAATGGAGGGGCTTTTTTTGTTTTCTATATTGCTTAAAACAGAAACGGTTTCACGTGGAACCAAAATGCTTTTACATTTTCTGAAAGAGGCCTAACCTAATTTAAGAAATACAATTAGCGATCTTCTCTTAATTTGATAAACCAATTAAAACCAAAAAACAGGTCGATTTCACGACAAGGCGTGATCAGTGTATTTGCCCTCAGCTTTATTTTAGAGCGGATTATTCCAGGATGGAAACTACCCGAAGTTCCAACTTGGACCATAACGGTAATTGCCATTAATTTTGTTCAACTAGCTATTGTAACTCTGGCAGGTTACACTTGGGAAAAGTGGTTGTCATCAACCAGCTTATTTCACTTGTCAAAACACGTAGGATCTATTTGGGGCGGAATGATCGCCTACTTTATTGCCACCTTTGTATTTTATTGGTGGCATCGGTGGCATCACAAAATAGACTATTTATAGACACACTTCCACCAAATACATCATAGTCAACAATGTTTAGAAGTAATTAATCCTTCTATAAACATCCCTTAGAAATGACAGTCAACTCTATTGTGGGATTTTACTCGTTTATACCTTCTTGGGTTTAAATGTGGAAGCTAGGGCAAATTATACTTTATGCACAGCCTTGGGAGATTTCTTTTACCATACCAATGTAAAAACACCTCAGTGGGTTAGGTACATTTTTCACCGACCAGAAATGCACCGCATACATCATAAATACGAAAAGCACCACAATAAAACGGAGATATGGTTTGGCAAAACATATTGTTTGGCTAATATGAAAATCCAAAAGAGTTTCACGTTATTTATGGCTTGTACACCAAACATGGGTTAAGACTAAAAGATCTGCTCCAGTTTAAAATACATAAAGAATAGGGTTCCACGTGGAACAAGATTAAGTATTCATAAAACACACGGTTTAGCTCAAAAAGCATAATGAGCAAGTATAAATAAAAAAGCCCCAGTAGAAATCACTATTGGGGCTATTATGTTTCACGTGAAACTTATGCGTGTTTAAATATATAAATAGTACTAGAGTAGGAACTAGAATCTTTGGCTTTAAAGTTAGACATTAATCCTATCCACAACGCCTTTAATAAATTCACAGCACCTGTTTTACATTTCTCACTAAGCATCGATACATAGAAACTATCAAACTTCATGGGTTTAGTCTCTACTAATTTAAAACCATTATTCTCTAATAAAGACTTCATTGATTTTAATTCGAAATGGTGAAGATGACGAGGCACGTCATAAGCTGCCCAAAATTCTTTATAATATTCTGCATCATACGAAACATGATTAGGAACTGCAATAATTAATACGCCGTCTTTTTTAAGCTTAGCTTTAAAGAAAGATAAAGTCTCAGGCATATCTGTTACATGTTCTAATACATGCCAAAGAGTTATAGCTTCAACTTGTTTCTCTTTAATAAAAGTGCTAACATTATCCTTGTTCGAATACACACTTAAATCTTGATCACTAGCAATCTTTCTAGCAGAATCGTCTGGCTCCATTCCAACAGTATCCCATCCTGCTTCTTTACAAGCCGACAAAAACATGCCTGTTCCGCAACCATAATCTAAAATAGTTCCACGTGAAACATAAGAAGAAACTAATTGTATCTTCTTTTTAAGAGTGTAGTTTCTTACAACATGGTAAAGCTTATTGATTAATCCTTTTTTAGTGTTGGTGTGAGAAACATACTCTTCGGCTTTATAATAGTCTCCTAAAACTAAATCTGTGGGACGAGGATTTGTAAATTTAAAACCACACATCTTACAAGAAACAATATTAAAATTATCCTTACTTACTGTGTGATCTTTACAAACTAAAAAAGGCTCAAACTGATTTGAGCCACATACTAAACATTTTTCTATAGTTAACATATTTAATTCTATTTGTTCCACGTGGAACTTTTAATATTTATCTTCCTAAATGAACTAATAAAACAGAAATGTCAGCTGGGTTAATTCCCGAAATACGACTCGCTTGACCAATTGTTGTTGGGCGTAATTTTGTCCATTTATCTCTCGCTTCTAAAGATAAACTTGGAACAGCTTTAAAGTCAAAGTCTGGTTTAATTTTATAGTTATCTAATTTAGCTACCTTCTCTGCGTTCTCTTTTTCTCTTTCAATATATCCTTCGTACTTCATTAAAATTTCTGCTTGCATCATCGTATCTGCATCCATATTAGCCACAGTGTTCTTTAAATCTGTACAATGTTTTGCTAAATCAATAATAGAAACATCAGGACGAGACAAGACGTTAAAGTATCTAATTTTTTGTGTTAAAGGGGCAGAGATAATGCTTTCTAAATACGCATTAGTTTCTTCTGGTTCAGCACTTGTATTCTTAAAGTATTTAATTAAGTTTTCGTAGTTCTTGATCTTATCAGAAACGCGATTCATTCTTTCGTCACTTGCTAAACCAATAGAATGGGATAGAGGCGTTAAACGAACATCGGCATTATCTTGACGTAATAACAAACGATACTCAGAACGTGACGTAAACATACGATAAGGTTCATCAGTACCTTTAGTAACCAAATCATCAATTAAAACCCCAATATATGCTTCGTGACGTTTTAAAATTAGTGGATCTTTTTCGTTGATTTTTAAGTGTGCATTAATTCCTGCCATTTGACCTTGGCAAGCTGCTTCTTCATAACCAGTCGTTCCATTAATTTGTCCAGCAAAGTATAAACCTTCTACTAACTTTGTTTCCAAGGTTAATTGTAATTGAGTTGGTGGAAAATAATCGTACTCGATTGCGTAACCCGGACGGAACATTTTAGCGTTCTCAAATCCAGGAATTAACTTTAATGCTTTTTGTTGCACATCAACAGGAAGAGAAGTTGAGAACCCATTCACATAAATTTCAACGGTATCCCAGCCTTCTGGTTCAACAAATAATTGGTGTCTATCACGCTCCGAAAAACGTGTAATTTTATCTTCAATACTTGGACAATATCTAGGGCCTAAACCTTGAATACGTCCTGAATACATCGGTGACTTTTCAAAACCAGTTCTTAAAATATCGTGAACGTCTTGGTTAGTATAAGTAATATGACAAGGAACTTGTTTTTTCACTGGGCGTCCGTCATTAGAAATAAACGGCGATGTATTATCTAAATAAGAAAATTTGTCAATCGCCACATCTCCTTCTTGCTCTTCCATTTTAGAATAATCCAAAGAACGTCCGTCTATACGAGGAGGTGTTCCTGTTTTCATTCTACCATTTTCGAAACCTAATTTTACTAATTGCTCTGTAATTCCATAAGAAGCAGATTCGCCACTACGGCCACCTCCAATTTGTTTTTCTCCTAAGTGAATTAATCCATTTAAGAATGTTCCATTTGTTAATACAACGGCTTTAGCTTTGAACTCTAAACCCATTCCTGTAACAACGCCTTCCACTCTTTTCCCGTCTTTAGAAACAATTAATTCACGACACATGTCTTGCCAAAAATCAACGTTAGGCGTTTGTTCTAACATTTCTCTCCAGGTCTGTGCAAATAACATTCTATCATTTTGAGTTCGAGGACTCCACATCGCGGGTCCTTTTGAACGGTTTAGCATTCTGAATTGAATAGCCGACTTATCAGATACAATACCGCTATAACCACCTAAGGCATCAATTTCACGAACTATTTGCCCCTTTGCAATACCGCCCATCGCTGGATTACAGCTCATTTGAGCAATGGTTTGCATGTTCATGGTAAGCAATAATACTTTGGAACCCATATTAGCAGCAGCAGCAGCAGCCTCGCAACCTGCGTGGCCAGCACCAACTACTATAATATCATATTGAGATTGCATTGAACTGTTTTATTTAAATGGATAAGCCCTCATGTTAGAGGGCTCTATTTTTGGAGGTATTGAAATTAATTTACAATAACACATTTTACGGTTTCAACTTGAGTAACATTTGATTTTGCTAGACAAGCTGTTTGAGCCGTTTCTCTATTTTTTTCTTTATAGGTATTAGATTTTGTTGATTTATAATATCCTTGCGCATCATAAGCAGAACAATCACATTGATAAGATTTTTTACAAGAAATCAAAAATGAAAGAAAGAAAAATGAAAGAACTATTTTTTTCATGTAATAGAAATTAGATCATATTTAACTTAGCTAACAATTCGTCGCGGTAAGAACCCCCAATTGGAATGACTTTTTTGTTTTCCTCTAACACAACTGTTTGATTTTCAATAGTTTGTATCTTGTCGATACGAGCGATGAAAGAACGGTGTACTCGAATAAAATCTCCGTTATCTAATTTTTTCTCAATGTCCTTCATTGTAGAATGTATTGTATAACGCGTGTATTGTGTGTTTAAAACCACGTAATCCTTTAAAGCCTCTACATAATAGATGTCCTTTAAATTAACCTTTACAAGGCGGCTATTTGATTTTACGAATAAAATATCTTTGGCTGCTTCATCTTTATTCTCTACTAAAGAATATAAGAAATCACGCTCTTTCTGAACTTCAGTATCTTTTTTATGCTTGTATAAAGCCATTTCAATCGTTGAATGTAAGTCAATCTCTTTGAATGGTTTTAAAATATATCCATAAGGCTCAGTAATTTTAGCTTTAGCTAAAGTGCTTTCATCCGCATAAGCCGTTAAAAATATTACAGGAATATTATAGTCTTTCTTTAAAGTTTCGGCAACATCAATACCTGTCATATTACCTTTAATCATAATGTCCATCAACACTATGTTTGGTTCTAAATCAACAATATTTTTTATTGCATCCGCTCCATTATTACTAATGCCTAATACATTATACCCCAATTTTTTTAAACTGTTCTGAATGTCTTTAGCAACTATGCTCTCATCTTCTACAATGTAAACGTTAATGTTGTTGTTTTCCATGGTTTAAATATTAAATTCTATACTAAAAATAGTTCCTTTTTTTCTAATTAATTTTATTGTTCCATTTATCTGTTCTACTAGTGTATCTACTAGTTGCAGCCCTAATGTTTGTGTGTTTTTTACATCAACAGAATCTGGTATTCCAATGCCGTTATCTCCAACTTCAATACTTACTTTATTTTTACCAACTGCCAAATTTACAAAGATTATTCCATCTCTATTATCAGGAAATGCATATTTTAATGAATTTGAAATAATTTCGTTAATAATTAAGCCGCAAGGTATCGATGCATCAAGGCTTAGATACAATTTATCGAGTGTTAAAATTAATTTAATTTTTTTAGTATTGATAGAATAGGTGTGTACTAGGTTTTTTGATAAAGTAGTGATGTATTCCGAAAAATTAACCGACTCGAAATTTTTTGTTTGATATAAACTCTCGTGTATAAATGCCATTGATTTGATACGATTTTGGCATTCTTTCAATAGATTTAAAGCATAGGTATCCTTCACATAAGACGATTGAAGGTTAAGAATGCTTGAAATAACCTGCATATTATTTTTTACACGATGATGAACTTCTTTTAAAAGCACATCTTTTTCTTTTAGCGATTGTGTAATTTTTTCTTCATTTATTTTGTTTTCGGTAATATCAAAACCAATACCAGATACTTCTATTACCTGATTATTAAGATCTTTAATAGGATATAAAAGTATTTGGCGAATAATTTTTGAGCCATTTTTTTGAGTTCTTTCTGAAATAAATTCAACTGGTTTACCTTTAAAAGCTAAATCATATTTATCGTCCCAGATAACATGATACTCGGTTGTTTTATTACTTCTCATGCTTTTTCCTAACTGAGGATAATAGCCATAAAAATCAAAAATAGAATTAGCGTAATTTTTATTGAAAGATGTTAATTTAAGTTCCTTATTTATTGTCCACATCAACTGATCTCCACTTTCAAAAATAGCTTTCAATTTAGCTGATTGCTCCAATATTTTATTTTCATTTTCTATTCGCTCCGAAATATTTTGGGCAATAACAGAAACCTCAACAACTTCTTGATTTAGTAAAATTGGGTATAAGTATATTTCTCTATAGATTTCTTTATTATCAATAATACTTTTGTGAACAAATACGTTTGGTTTACCACTTAAAACTTGCTTGTATTTTTCTACCCAAAATTTCTTTTTTTGTTTACTTTTGACTGTTTCTAAAACAGAAACCTTTTTGTTTTCTTCTAACTTTTGTTTTACACCAGAGTTTCTTACAAGATTAAAATAGTTTTTATTAAAAGACGTTAATTCCAATTTTTTATTGACGGTCCAAATTAAATGATCACCGCTTTCAAAAATCGCTTTAAGTTTAGCTGATTGATCGATTATTTTTTGCTCAAATAATTTATTTTCAGTGATATCATGCGCCAAGCAAGCTATTTCAATAATCTCATTATTTGCATTTCGTACAGGATTTAAATAAATTTCATTATAAACTATTTTTCCTAATGAATTAATTTGATGTTTTTCGAGTTTTACAGAATGGCCTGCAAATACTTTTTTGTAATTGCTATACCAATATAATTTATAGGCATTTTGCTTTGATTTAGGTAATAATGTATGAAGTTGAATATTAAGTTCAGGCTTGGTTCCGTTATTTTGCTCAAATTGCTTACTAAAATTAGTATTAAAAGACGTTGTTTTAAAATCTTTATCAATGGTCCAAACTAAATGAGAAGAGCTCTCAAAAATTGATTTTAGTTTCGCTGCTTGATTAATAGATTGATTTTGAAGATATCTAAGTTCTGTGATATCATTTGAAATACAAGAAATCTCTTCAACTGCTCCATTTTTGAAAATAGGGTGAATAAAAATTTGTCGATATAATTTATTTCCTTTTGAATCTAGCTGTTCTGTTGTAAACTCTATACTCGTTTGTTTTATAAAGGCTTCGTCGTATTTTTTTATCCACCAGTTATGATAATCTCTTCCAACTTTTGTTTTTTGAGGTTTATATATTTTTTTGTCTAATGAAGGTCTAACGCCATAAACATTATACATGGCATCTGAGAAATTTTTGTTGAATGAGGTAAATAAATAATTTTTATCTACAGTCCAAATTAACTGAGTACCACTTTCAAAAATAGCTTCCAGTTTCGCAGATTGTTCAATAATTTTTTGTTCTGACAATCTTCGTTCGGTTGTATCTTGTCCAATAATGGCTATTTCCGTTATTTTACCATTAGTACCTCTAATTGGGTGAAGAAAAATTTCTCGGTAATATATTTTTCCTTTAGTACTTGTATTTTTAATTTCAAAAAACTCTACTTTATTATCTTTCTTGTTATTAAAAAAATTATTGTATTTCTCTATCCAAAAGTTAGATCTTATTTTATCTTTAATATTTCTACTAATACTACCAATATATTCTCCTGTTTTTAAATCATGGTTAAAAATTGATTTAATATAGTTGTAATAGTTTTTATTGAACGAGGTAATTTTTAAATCTCTGTTAACTGTCCAGATTAAATGAGAAGTATTATTAAAAATAGCCTCGTATTTAGTTGTTTGAGTAACTAGTTCGCTCTGTATTTTTTGACGATATTCAATTTCCTTTTTTAGATTTTTGTTTGTTTCCTCTGCTAATTCGGCTCTCAGTTTTTCTTTAGAAAGCTTTTTCTCAGCAGATATATCAGATATAATTGTTTGAACTACTTTTTTACCATTATAAATAAAAGGAACTGTTTTTAATTCAACCTCAATTGTTTTATTGCTAATTGTTTTAATTGTGTAGGTTAAATCAGATAATTCTTCTCCACTAATTGCCTGTTGCATTCTATTTAAGGCTCTCTCTCTTTGTTCTGGAATAATAAATTCAATTAAGTATTTACCAATTAACTTTTTTGGATCTTTTACCTCTAAAATATTAGCGGCTGTTTTATTAGCATACAAACAAATACCTTCGTGAATAAAAATGCCTATTGGCGAAGAATCTAATAGGTTTTTATAATTATTCCATTTTTGTTCTAGTTCTTGCTGGTAACTTCTTTCTTTAGTTATATCTCTAATAACCCCAATAAAACTGACAATTTTACCATCTATATATTTAGGTTTTGCGGCAACTTCTAATATTAACTCGTCACCATTTTTATGATTAAACCTAAAGACTTCTTTATTATTGGTAGCGTTACTAGTTACCTTTAAATAACTCTCTAAACATAAAACATATTTTTCTTTATCGTCAGGATGAATTTGATTTAAAAATATTTGTGGGTTTTTATAAATTTCACTTGGTTTTCGTCCAAGCATATCAAAAACAGAATCACTTATAAAATTGATATGAGGAAAAGGTAAAAAAGAAAATTCATAAATAATTTCCCTAACACTTTTACTAATACTATCTAAAATTTCTTGGGTTTTTTGTAATTGATTATATCTATCAATACGATTATTAATTTCTAAAAAAGTTGATTGAATAACTTTTTTACCATTAAAAACTACTGCATTTGACTTTGCTTCAACGAAAATAACCTCTTTCTTAAGTGTATAGCATTGTAATTCAATTGCAGGAAACTCAACATCTTTTAATATAAGCTTGTTATTATTTATAAGTCGCTTATGTACACTTTTGTCGATGAACGAAAAAACAGAAAGTTTATCTAATTCTTTTAATTGCTTTTTTGGTACTTTAAATAAATCAATAGCTTTTTTATTTAAATAATAAATTTGTTTATTATCAAATAATATAATTGCTACTGGAAGCAACTCTAGAGTTTGAACATCTATATTATTTTTTACCAAAATTTATTAAATACTATGGTTCTACTTTTTCTGTTTTATTTTTATCCTTTTCCAGAATCGTTTTATCTGGTTTTTTATTATAGATACTAGAATAATCTCTTAAGCTTTCTTCGTAAGTAGGTTCTACTTTTACGCCTTGAAATTTAACTTCAATATCATTTTCATAATAAATCGTTAAATAATTAAAGCCAGCTTCATCAAAAAATTTCCAATCATCTTGTTTTACGCCACCTGTATATTTTCCTTGAACCATTTTTCGTCCATTTTCATAGTACCAGGTATGAATTCCATCTTCATCTCCATTTAAAAATTTTCCTTCAAAACGTAATTTTTCTTTTGGCATGTAATAACGTTTCCATAAACTATCCGGTTTGTCATTAACGTATCTTCCAATTTCTTTATACTCCGGAGTTTCATAAATCCATAAGCCTTCTTGCATGTCTTCAATAAATTCTCCTTTTGTAATTATTTTTCCGTCTTCGGTAAATTCTGTCATCATACCATCTCGTAAATTATTTAAATATAGTTCTTCGCGCATTAAAGCACCATTTTCATAATACCATTTCCATTCGCCTTGCGCGCGACCTTTTTTATCGTATTTACCTTTTTGTTCAATTTGTTTGTTTGGATAATAAAAAATCCATTCTCCGATGCGTTTATCATTTGAGTATAAACCTTTAGCTCTAAACTCACCTGAATTATGATATTCTGTCCAAATATTTATTTTATTGCGTAAACTATCCACAGCACCGTAAGATACTTTTATGCCCTCTTCATAAATAATAGCCGAATCTGGAACAGCTCTATTTCTACAAACATATTTTTTAATCATCACATCGCTTGTATCATCTCGGGCAACAGGTAACGAATCACACATATATTTTTGACGATAATGATAGTGCGTTCCTACCGGCATCCCATTAATGTATCCACCTTCATACTTCATGGTACCATCTTCATAGTAATCTTTGTAAACATCTAATTTTGCTAATTCTGGCGCATTTTTAATTTGTTTACCGTTGTTATATTTTTCTGTATTAGTTAAATTTCCTTTCTTATCATAAGTTTTAACATAACCATCAATCACATCATCTTTAAACTTTTTTTCTTCTTTTACTTTTCCATCTTCAAAAAACTCTTTCCAAGTACCTTGTTTTTTACCAGTTTCATCTTTACGATTTAACCGCTCTACAGAAGCTAAAATACCTCCTTGATATTTCATAATTGAAATAATTATTGAATCTTGATAATATTCATAAGCTATTCCGTCGGGTTTTCCTTTCACATAAGGAGTCATTAATTTAGTTTTTCCTGAAGGGTAATAAACAAAGGAATTACCTTGTTTAATATCATTTACAAAGTGTTCTTTACTTGATACGCGTTGGTTTGTATCATAGTTAAATGTGTAACCACTTTTTTTTCCTTCTAAATAATTAACGGCTTTAGTAATTTTTCCTTTCTCAGTATAAAATTTCCAAACGCTATCTAACTGAAAATTTTTACGATTACCTTCAATTTTTACTTGACCATTTTTATAATAGTTTTTCCAATAACCATCTGCTTTACCATCACGCATCGTTCCTTCAGATGATTTTGCACCATTATCATAATAAAATGTATTATAACCATTTGGATTGGTAACTTGAGAGTGTAGAATTAAGAACGTAGAATTAAGAATTATAAATAATATAAATCTAATTTTTGAATTCGAAATTTTATTAAGAAACTGGTTCACTATTAATTCTATTAATCTTCTAATTTAAAGTTTATAATTCAAACATTAAAATTTAGTTTATAGTCTAAATTTAGCTAATAACTTATGCTTTTATTTTATAATATTTCCTTTTTCGTCGTAGTTTACTTCTTTTACAATTATAGCTGCTTTGTAAATAGTTTTTATATGTAATTTTCCATTTGGATAATAATAAAAGCACTCACCATCTGGTTTTCCATCTTTATAATTATATTTAGTTTCTATACTACCACTTTCATAGTATTCCAAACCTTCACCTTCAAATTTTCCGTTTTTATAGTTTCCTGTTGCTTTTAGTTTTCCATTTTCATAGTAAGAAACCCATTTCCCTTCTTCTATACCATTTTTGTAATTTCTTTCAAATTTTAGTTTTCCATTTTCATGATAATTTAACCATTTACCTACCTTTAGGTTATTATCATTATATTGATTAATTTTTTTATCTTGAGAATAAAAAACTGACCAAAAAATTAAAAAAAGTATTGTAAAGAAATGTTTCATTTTCTATTCAAACTGGTTACAAACCAAATTTTGCTGATAACTCTAACATTTTATTAATTGGTTTTTTTGCTTTTTCAATCATTTCATCGCTCATCAATAATTCGGGTTGTTCATATTTTAATGTGTTATAAATTTTCTCCAAAGTATTTAATTTCATATACGGACAATCGTTACAAGCACAACTATTGTTTGGCGGAGCCGGTATAAAAGTTTTAGTTGGACTAGCTTTTTGCATTTGATGTATAATACCTGTTTCGGTTAATACAATAAATTCTTGTGCATCTGATTTTTTACTGTAATTTAAAATAGCTGTTGTACTTCCAATAAAATGTGCATGTTCTAAAATTGCGGCTTCACACTCTGGATGAGCTAATATCAGCGCTTTTGGATGTTGAGCTTTTAATTTAATCAGTTTTTCTAAACTAAAAATTTCGTGTACCATGCAGCTTCCATTCCATAATACCATATTACGGCCAGTCACTTTATTGATATAAGCTCCTAAATTTTTATCGGGTGCAAATATGATTTTTTGATCTTTAGGGAAAGACTCTACTATTTGAACAGCGTTTGTAGACGTTACAATCACATCTGAGAGCGCTTTGATATCTGCCGTACAGTTTACATAGGTTAACACCACATGATCGGGGTGAGCAGCTTTAAAGGCCGAAAATTCATCAGGCGGACAAGAATCGGCTAAAGAGCAACCTGCTTTTAAATCCGGAATTAATACTTTTGTTTTTGGATTCAAAATTTTTGCCGTTTCGGCCATAAAATGTACACCGGCAAATAAAATGATGTCAGCTGTAGATTTTTCGGCTTGTTGAGCAAGCCCTAAACTGTCTCCAATATAGTCTGCAATATCCTGAATATCAGCATCTTGATAGTAGTGAGCAAGGATGATAGCGTTCTTCGTTTTCTTAAGATGCGAAATCTCTTTGAACAAATCAAGCGACGGATCAATTTTTTTTTCGAGGTAACCTTTTTCTAAATTCATATAATATTAATAAAAAGAATTTTAAATTTTAAATTATGGTTATAGTATATAGGGTGTTAATACTGTGTAAAAATAAGCTTTTGTTTACTTGTTTTTACGGTAATCTACACTCTATTAACAATTATTAAACGATATTGTTATATATAATGAATTGATTTTTAGAAGTATGCTTAGTAATGAACAAAGCTGTTAATAGTACAAATGGTTAATAACAAATTGTAGATTAAGGCTAGTTTTATGTGTGTAAAACTGTACAAAACACTAAATAATTATTGAAAGTAAATTTTGTGAAATGAAAAATTACTCTAAGTAAATTAGCTATTAACAAATCACTAATTAATTACCGAAACTTATTAACGATAAATTTAATTATACACAGTAATTTTGTTAATTAGCAGCGTATATAAAACACTCATTTTCAGAACTTGTAGTTATGAGTGTTAATTAACGTTGATTACAAACTATTAACAAAACTTTGATATGACAAAAATTGCTATAGGTAGCGACCACGCTGGGTTTGAATTAAAAGAGGTACTAATATCGTATTTAAAAACTAAAAATGTAGAAGTAATTGATAAAGGTTGTTATAGTTTAGAACGTGCAGATTATCCAGATGCAGCTCATGCCGTTGCAACGGCAGTTACTAATAATGAAGTTAATTTAGGTATACTTATGTGCGGTAGTGGTAATGGTATTAATATGAGTGCTAATAAACATAAAGGTATTAGAGCTGCTTTATGCTGGAATTCTGAAATTTCGGCGCTAGCGCGCCAACATAATAATGCCAATATATTAACCTTACCCGCTAGATACATTAGTATAGAAGAAGCAAAGAAATGTGTAGACGCTTTTTTAACTGAACAATTTGAAGGAGGAAGACACGCAGATAGAATAAAGAAAATAGATTGTTAATTTAATATTAACAGAAAAAACCCGGTAAATAGCTTATTTACCGGGTTTTTTGTTTGTTAACAATTTGGTAACATATAAGTTACATAAACCTAATATTAAGACAATTATTTCGCAGTCGTTAATATTAAATTTACATGAAGACTACTATTATTTTACTTTTTATTTCTTTTTTATTTACTAAACAGGTTTTTTCACAAGAAGAAACTGAGCCTAAAAGAGATTCAACAACATTAAATACTAATCCTTTAGAAACTACAGAATCACCTTTAGATACACTTACAAGAGCGGTAGCCGCTTTAATGGATGATAATATTAAAATTAAACGTTTAAAGATTACTGGCTATGTTCAACCTCAATATCAATATATTGATTCAGCTGGAGCTCAATCGTTTGCCGGAGGCGATTTTAAAAATGGGACCAGTAATTATTTTAGTCGTTTCACAATGCGCCGCGGTCGTTTTAAGTTTACATATACCTATAATAACATTATGTTAATGGTAAACATTGACGCAACCGAAAAAGGTTTAGCTATGCGTGAAACATACGCAAAAATTACGGACCCTAAATGGAATATGTTTTCATTAACGGCTGGTTTATTGCAGGCTCAGTTTGGTTTTGAGTTAAATCAATCCTCTAGTGAACGTGAGACCCCTGAGCGTGCTAGATATAATCAAATTTTATTTCCCACAGAGCGTGATTTAGGGGCATTTGGATCTATCATTATTCCAAAATCTTCAAAATTATATGGCTTAAAGTTAGATGTTGGTATGATGAACGGTGTAGCTGGTGTAGCTCCTGAATTTGATAATAACAAAGACTTTACTGGTCGTTTACAGTACAGTAAAGCTACACGAAGCGAGAGAGTTAAATTTGATTTTGGTGCATCGGGTTATTATGGAGGGTATAAAATAGGTAATCAAAAAGATTATAATGTAAATACATTAGCTAATGGAGATACAGGATTTGAATTAAACACAAACGATACAGCTAATTACAATCGTATTGCAAAGCGTATCTATATTGGAGCAGATATGCAATGTTCTATTGATTGGAAAATAGGTATTACAACATTAAGAGCAGAATATATTCAAGGAGATCAACCAGGAACAAATGCAAGCAATCAAAGAGCAAATAATAGTCCAGGAGCTTTACCAACATCGGCTATTTACCACCGTCAATTTAATGGAGCTTATTTTTATTGGGTTCAAGATATTGGTCAATCAAAATTTCAAGTAGTATTAAAATACGATTGGTTTGATCCAAATGTTAAAATAGCAGGCAAACAAATTGGTATTAGCGGCACAGGAACTAATGCGGGTGATATTCGTTTTGATACTTATGGATTTGGTTTAAATTACCATATTAATCAGTACGCAAAAATCATGGCATATTATGATTTAGTTCAAAACGAAAATACAGACTTAACAGGTTATAAAAAGGATTTAAAAGACAACGTATTCACATTAAGATTTCAAATTAAATATTAAGACAATAAACAATTATTATATTTAAACATAAACTAAATAAAAAAATGAAAACTAAAGTATTATTTGCAGCACTAGTTTTATATACAGGTGTAGTATTTTCTCAAAAATTAAAAGGTAGCGATACTGTTTTGCCTTTAGCACAAAAAGAAGCTGAGAGTTATATGAAAACTAACAAAGGCGCAAAAGTAAATGTAACAGGAGGCGGTAGTGGTGTAGGTATTTCTGCATTAGTAGATGGTACAACAGAAATCGCTATGTCTTCTCGTAAAATGAAGTTAACAGAAAAAATGAAATTATCGGATGGTGGAAAAGCAACTAAAGAAACTATTGTTGCTTATGATGCTTTAGCAATTGCGGTTCACCCATCAAATAAAGTTTCTCAATTAACGCGTGAACAATTAGAAGGAATTTTTACTGGAAAAATTAAAAATTGGAAAGAAGTTGGTGGAGACGACTTAGCGATTGTTGTTTATTCTCGTGAATCAAGTTCTGGTACTTATGATTTCTTTAAAGAACATGTTATGAAAAATAAAAACTATGCTACATCTGTTTTAAGTATGCCAGCTACTGGTTCTATTGTTCAATCAATTAGTCAAACTAAAGGGGCAATAGGATATGTTGGTTTAGCATATATTGAAAAAAATGTAAAAGCATTAGGTGTTTCTTTTGACAAAGGAAAAACATATGTTGCACCATCAATGGCAACAGCAAAAAACAGAACCTACCCAATTGTTCGCCCTTTATATTATTATTATTTAACAACTAGCGAAAAAGCAGTAAAACCATTTGTTGATTTTTGTTTATCTCCTGAGGGACAAAAAATTGTGGAAAACATTGGCTATGTTCCATTAACAAAATAAAAAAATAAACCCGTTTTTAAAAAAAGACCGCTTTAAATAAGCGTGTCTTTTTTCGCATTAAAAAATAAAAAACAATAGAACTTGAAACAATTTTTTAAAAGATTTACTGAGAAACTAACAGAAGGCCTGTTGCTGCTAAGTAGCACGGTAACTAGTTTAACAGTTGTGCTAATTGTGTTTTTTTTATTTAAAGAAGGTATTAGTTTATTTAATGAAAAACCCATAGAAACTGGCTACGCTGTTGTAATAAATAAAAACAATAATGTTCGCAAAATTTCATCTTTAGAAATAAAGGACATCTATGATCAAAAAATTACTGATTGGAGTGAGTTAGGAGCAAAAAAAGACAGTATTATTTTATTTCGTTTAGAAGAAATCTCTAATTACTATACAGATGAGCAAATAGGCGAGAACTTTGAAGGTTTGCCAAATTGCTTAAGTAGACTAGTGGATAGTATACCTGGGGTTATTGCGTTTTTTCCTGAAAAATATATTGATAAAAATTTTAAAGGAAAAAAATTAGAGTTAGAAAAAGTTTCTTTTAAAGAATTTTTTGGTGGCGAAGAGTGGTTTCCAACAGCACAGCCAACAGCACAACTAGGCGTAAAACCCTTAATAATGGGAACTTTATGGGTAAGTTTTGGCGCTATTTTATTTGCATTACCTATTGGATTAGCGGCTTCTGTTTATATGAGTGAAATAGCAGGAGATAGAGTGCGTAGAATTATGAAACCATTAATAGAATTGTTGGCAGGTATTCCTTCTGTTGTTTACGGTTTTTTTGGTTTAGTGGTTGTGGTTCCGTTAATTCAAAAAATATTTAATTTACCAGTTGGAGAAACAGGCTTAGCGGGAAGTATTATTTTAGGTATTATGGCATTACCTACTATTATTACTATTTCAGAAGATGCTATGCGAAACACGCCAAGAGCAATGAAAGAGGCTAGCTTAGCTTTAGGAGCTAGTAAATGGCAAACTATTTATAAAATTGTGATTCCTTATTCAATCTCAGGAATTTCTGCAGCGGCTATTTTAGGAATAGGTAGAGCCATAGGAGAAACCATGGCGGTATTAATGGTTACAGGTAATGCTGCTGTTATGCCTCATAGTATTTTAGAACCAATGCGCACCATACCCGCAACCATTGCAGCAGAATTAGGAGAAGCGCCAGATGGAGGATTGCATTACAAGGCTTTGTTTGCGCTGGGTTGTATTTTATTTATAATTACACTTGTTATTAATCTTTCGGTTGAATATGTTTCAACTCGTAATAAACATCAAAAACATTAGTATGATTGACGAAGAAAAGTTAATGAAGAGCAAAAAACGAAATCAAGCCATAGCCTTTGGTTTGTTTGGTTTTATTGGCTATTCCATTGTTGCTATTTTGGTGGCGATATTAGCGTTTATTATTGTAAAAGGATTTTCAGCAATTAGCTGGGATTTCATCACTCAAATGCCCGAAGAAGGAATGACGAAGGGAGGCATATATCCTGCTATTATTGGAACATTATATTTGGTATTAGGGAGTATGTTGTTTGCTTTTCCAATAGGCGTGTTAGCGGCTATTTATATGAACGAATATGTAAAAGATGGTTTTGTAAAAAAGTTTATTCGTTTAATGACAAATAATTTATCTGGCATTCCTTCTATTGTTTTTGGTTTATTTGGGATGGCCTTATTCGTTAACAAACTTGGCTTTGGAGATTCCATTTTAGCTGGTTCATTAACTCTAGGTTTATTGGCGCTGCCTGTTGTCATTCGTAATACAGAAGAGGCATTAAAAGCAGTAGATGATACATTTCGTTTGGCTAGTTATGGATTAGGCGCAAGTAAAATACAAACTATAAAAAATGTGGTGTTGCCTATTGCTTTTCCAAATATTATTACGGGTATGATTTTATCTATTGGCCGTGTATCTGGCGAAACAGCGCCTATATTATTTACAGTAGCAGCTTATTTTTTACCGAAATTACCAACTAGTATTTTTGAACAAGCAATGGCTCTGCCATATCATTTATATGTTATTTCAACAAGTGGAACAAACATTGAAGAATCTCGTCCTATTGCTTATGGTACTGCTTTGGTATTAATTTCAATAGTTTTAATATGTAATTTATTAGCAAATGCACTGCGTAAATATTTTGGTAATAAAGTTAAAATGAACTAATATGAAATAGCCATGTGCCAACAACATAAATAAAAATACATGGCGTATAACATATGACAATTAAAAAGAAATAAATAGTCACATATGAATAAAATAGAATCTAAAAATCTTGACTTTTTTTACGGCACTCAACACGCACTAAAAAATATAAATTTAGCCATTGAAGAAAATACAGTAACGTCTTTAATTGGTCCGTCTGGTTGCGGTAAATCAACATTTTTGCGTTTGTTTAATCGTATGAATGATTTAATACCTAATATTAAACTAACAGGAGAAATATTGATTGACGGCAAAAATATTTATGATAAAGGAGTAAATGTGGATGCTTTGCGTAAACAAACAGGTATGGTGTTTCAAAAACCAAACCCATTTCCAAAATCTATTTTCGAAAATGTAGCATATGGATTAAAAGTAAATGGCATTAATGATAGTAAAGTAATTGAAGAGCGCGTTGAAACATCTATTAAACAAGTTGCTTTATGGGATGAAGTAAAAGATAAACTAAAAAAATCAGCGTTTGAATTATCTGGTGGCCAACAACAACGTTTATGTATTGCACGCGCATTGGCTATTCAGCCATCTGTTATTTTAATGGATGAACCAACATCTGCACTAGATCCAATATCCACTTCTAAAGTAGAAGAATTAATTTATGAATTAAAATCAAAATACACGATTGTTATTGTTACTCATAATATGCAACAAGCCGCTCGTGTAAGTGATAGTACAGCTTTCTTTTATTTAGGAGAATTGATAGAATATAATGCTACTAAAGAATTATTTACAAACCCAAAAATCGAAAGAACCCAAAATTATATTACAGGACGTTTTGGTTAGAAATTAACAAAACAGATAAATCAACAAAATAAATCAACAACAACCTTTATAATACATGACTCATTTAGAACACGAAATGCAGCAATTAAAAGCTGAAATTTTAGAGATGTCGCAATTAGTTTCACAACAAATGAAAGACTCCATGCTTTCTTTGGCAAAAATGGATAAACAGTTGGCTATTGAAACATTGGCAACAGAAAAACAGGTGAATGCGATGGAGCTTAAAATCGACAGAACTTGTGAAGGTATATTTGCTTTATATAATCCCGTAGCTCAAGACTTGAGATTAGTTTTAGCCCAATTAAGAATAAACTACAATCTTGAAAAAATTGGTGATGTCGCAGCAAGCGTTTCCAAATTTGTAAAAAAAAGTTTTTTGTTTGATTATTCTTCTTTAATTGAAAATACGCATGCTTTACAAATGTTTGAAGAGGCTAATGACTTATTAATTGATGTAATGACATCATTTGAAAAAGAAGACGCTGAATTGGCTAAAAATATTTTAAAAAGAGACAAAGCATTGAACCAACAAAATGATCAAGCAAGAGCATACATTATTGATCAAATAAAGAAAGACCCCGAAAATGTTGAGGAATATTTGAAGATGCTTTCTTTGGTTAGAAAGTTGGAAAGAGCGGGAGATCAAAGCAAAGCCATTGCAAAAGAAATCATATTTTTTGTTGAGGCTAAAATTGTAAAACATGCATCTCAAAAAACATTCGATAATATTTAATTTTGTTTAAATAGTGTTTTGGTATTCAGAATAGAGACACTATCTTAGAGGTTTGCAGTTTTTTGAAATCAAATGTTAACAAAAACTTAACATTGGTAAAAAAACAACCAGCTACATTTACCCAAAATTAACAAAATGACAACAACTTTAATTATCTTTCTAGTAATATGCTTAGTATTAGCATGTACGTTCGAATTCGTGAATGGATTTCACGACACCGCTAATGCTGTAGCAACCGTAATTTATACAAATTCTATGAAGCCAACGGTTGCCGTGGTTTATAGCGGTATATTAAATTTTATCGGTGTATTAACAGGGGGTATTGCTGTAGCAATGGGAATTGTGAATTTATTACCAATGGAGGTTTTAGTGGATAGCAACGTGTACCATGGCATCGCTATGATTTTGGCATTATTATTATCGGCTATTATTTGGAATTTAGGAACATGGTGGTTTGGTTTACCTGCGTCAAGCTCTCATACGCTTATAGGTTCTATTATAGGGATTGGATTAGCTTTTTATTTTTTACCAGATAACGTTGGAGGAAGCGCTGTAAATTGGGATAAAGCAAAGGATACAGGTTTAGCTTTATTAATTTCTCCATTAGCTGGTTTTACAGTAGCTATTTTAATGATGTTTATTTTTAAACGCTTAGTAAAAAATGAAGTTATTTACAAAGAACCAATTCCTGGCAAAACACCACCAATTTGGATTCGTATGTTATTATGGACTACTTGTGGTTTAGTAAGTTTTTTCCACGGACAAAACGATGGACAAAAAGGAGTTGGTTTAGTAATGATGATTTTAATTGCCATTTTACCAGCTAGTTTCTCTTTAGATGCAGACATTAATTTACAAAGCACAAACGCAAACGTAATGGTGATTAACAAAATCATTTCTACAACAGATACTACACAATTTGGAAAAGAAGAATTCAAAAATTACAATACTATTAAAAAACATGCTGCGCATTTTTCTGAAGCAACAGCAGGAAAAGCATTTTCAGAGGCGGTAGCTTTAACTGATCGTTTTGAATTGAGAAAAGACATTGTTAAAATTACTAAGAGTGCCGAAAAGCTATTAAAAAGTGCAAACGTTGCCATTTCAAAAAATGATTCAGAAACACTTAAAACAGAAATTAAATCAGCAAAAAAATTAGTGGAGTATGCTCCTTCTTGGGTAATTATTATGATTTCAGTATCGTTAGGATTAGGAACAATGATTGGCTGGAAACGAATTGTAAAAACGATTGGAGAAAAAATAGGAAAACAACATATGAGCTATGCACAAGGCGCATCTGCTGAAATAGTAGCATCTATGGGTATTGGCGTAGCATCAGCTTATGGAGTGCCGGTTAGTACAACACATATGTTAAGTTCAGGTATTATGGGTAGTATGGTTGCTAAAAAAGGATTAAAAAACTTACAACGTAAAACTATAACAAATATATTTTTAGCGTGGGTCTTAACACTACCTGTTACAATGATTTTATCAGGAGCATTGTTCTTATTGTTTAGAGCGATTTTATAATAGATATAATTTGTTTAACCCGTTAGAATTTTCTCTAACGGGTTTTTTGTTATGTAGAGTTAATGTTATCGAAAAACAGTAATCAATAATAAAGGCTTAACATGCTGCGAGTTTAAAAAATCTAATTTTAAAACCAAAAAGAAACAATGTCTTCTGGTTTAATTGCGCTATTAATTATTTGCTTATTACTTGCTTGTACTTTCGAATTTGTTAACGGATTTCATGATACCGCCAACGCTGTTGCTACTGTTATTTATACTAACTCCTTAAAACCAACGGTTGCTGTAGTTTACAGCGGTTTATTAAATTTTATTGGAGTAATGACGGGAGGTATTGCTGTTGCTATGGGAATCATTAACTTGTTACCAATGGAAGTATTATTAGACAGTAATGCTTATCATGGCATCGCTATGGTGTTAGCGTTATTAATTTCAGCTATTATTTGGAATTTAGGAACATGGTTTTTTGGTATACCAGCATCAAGTTCACACGCATTAATTGGATCTATTTTAGGAATAGGAATAGCGTTTTATTTTTTGCCAAATACAAATAGTGAAGATGTGATTAATTGGCACAAAGTTAAAGAAACTGGATTGGCTTTATTAATTTCTCCATTGTTAGGCTTTTCAGCAGCTATCATTATGATGTTTACCTTCAAAAGATTAATTAAAAATGAAATAATTTATAAAGAACCAATTCCGGGAAAAAAGCCACCACTTTGGATAAGAATGATATTGTGGACAACCTGTGGATTAGTTAGTTTTTTTCATGGACAAAATGATGGGCAAAAAGGCGTTGGTTTGGTGATGATTATTTTAATCGCCATAATTCCTGGTTATTTCTCAATAAACGAAAAAGTCAATATTCAAAGTATAAATGCTAACATCGAACATATTCAACAATTAGTGTCGAAAGCAGATACTTCTTTATTATCCGACAAACAACATCGTTTATACAACGATATTTCTGTGCATACAAAACACTTTAGAGAAGAAGCAAAAGGAAAATTTAATTCAAACGAAATACCTACAACTATTAGATTTGAATTAAGAAAAGATATTGTACAAATAACAAAAGCCTGCGAAAAACTAATATCAAGCGGCAATTTATCGTTGAGCTATAAAGAACTAAAAACATTAAAGACAGAAATCAAAGGAGCTAAAACAATGGTAGAATATGCTCCATATTGGGTAATTATTATGATTTCTGTTTCGTTAGGTCTTGGTACAATGGTAGGTTGGAAACGAATTGTGAAAACGGTTGGAGAAAAAATTGGCAAGCAGCACATGAGTTATGCCCAGGGTGCAAGCGCCGAATTAATTGCTGCTGGTGGTATAGGCTTAGCCTCTGCCTTTGGATTGCCAGTTAGTACAACACATATGTTATCATCTGGTATCGCAGGTTCTATGGTAGCAAAAAAAGGCTTAAAAAATTTACAAAAAGGAACTATAATAAATATTGCATTAGCCTGGGTGTTGACCCTGCCTGTAACTATCATATTATCTTGTAGTTTATTTTTATTGTTCAGATGGTTATTGTAATAAACAGAGAATTAGCTTTGTTAACTAATCATTAATTCAACTTTACATTAAAAAACAAATTCTGTAACACATCTCTAATATAATTGTGCTCTCATTTAATGGTTTAATGATTTTGCGGTAAACACTCTGTATGAAATATACAAGAACTTCGCGCAAAAAATTAAACCTACATGAAACAATCTTTATTTAAAAAAACACAATTTATGGCATTGCTTTTTTTAAGCATCGTCTTAAACGTTAAAGCCCAAAGACCAGGATTAATTATTAGCGAAATTCATGTTAACCCAAGCGGAACAGATTCGCCGTTTGAGTATGCAGAGTTTAGAGCAACAAAATTTATTGATTTTTCAGCTACACCTTATAGTGTTGTTTTATGTAATAACGGAACGGCTACTGCCGCAGGGTGGATTGCCGGCGGAGCTTTATCTTATGGCTTCAGTATTAATACAGGCACCGTTAATCCTGGAGATGTAGTATATGTTGGCGGTTCATCAATGGCGCCAACGGGTGTTAAGTTAAGAGTTATAAATACTGGAACAACTGCAGGTGATGGATTTGGAAATTTAAACACCGGTGGTGTTTTTGGAAACGGTGGCGCAAGTGCAGATGGTATTGCAGTGTTTAATGCAGACATTGCTACACTAACTAATTCAACAGTTCCTGTTGATGCCTTGTTTTATGGAACCGCTGTTGGTTCTGCAACAACGGCTACAGGCGGATATGAGTTACCAATAAATGATTTATATACTGGAGGAAAATTACAAGGAACAAGTTTTATTGGAGGAGATCCTGGTGCTACAAATTTAGTAGCTAGTGGAACATTTGACACAATAACTAATACGTTTATTTCGGGACGTATATGGAATGTGGCAGCATTAACTAATGGTACTTCGTCTGTTATCTTATCAAACGTTCTACCTCCGGCAAACTTGGCTTTTTCAGTTGATAACCAAACAGTGCTAGAATCTATAGGAACTGTAACGGCTAATATTTCAATCACATCTTCTAACTCAAATACTTCTTCTGTTGAGGTGGTTGTTATTCCTTTTGGAACAGCAGGTGTTGGTTCTGATTTGGCATATACCACGCAAACTGTTACTTTTCCTGCTAATGCAACAGGCACACAAGCATTAACTATTACTATTAATGATGATGCAATAGGTGAAGAATCTGAATACTTTGTACTGAGATTACAAAATCCTGTTAATGCAGTGTTTTCTGGCATTTCACAGCAAACTATTTTTATTAAAGATAATGAGAACATTACTCCGGTGGGTAACAATGAAGTATCGATGTCGTTTGTAGCAAGTTTTACTAATGGCGTAGCGGCTACAAATTCGGCTGAAATTGTGGCTCATGATCCAATATCACAACGCTTGTTTGTAGCAAATTCCATTGGAAAAAAATTAGACATTATTGATTTTTCAAATCCAGCGTCTATGAGTATCATTAGTTCTATTGATATTTCAACTTATGGAAATATTAATAGTGTGGCTGTAAAAAATGGCATTGTAGCTTGCGCGGTAGAAAATACAATTCCTGAGCAAGATGGTTCCGTTGTGTTTTTTAACACAAATGGTGTTTTTCAAAAACAAGTAACGGTTGGGGCATTGCCAGATATGATTACCTTTAATCACGCTGGAACTAGAGTGTTGACTGCAAACGAGGGTCAGCCAAATGTTGGATATACGATAGACCCAGAAGGATCTGTAAGTATTATTGATATTTCGGGAGGAATTGTTGCTTTATCTCAATCAAATGTAACAACTGCTTTATTTACAGCTTTTAATGGTCAAGCTGCAACATTAAAAGCAAGTGGCGTAAGAATTTATGGCCCTGGCTCAACGGTTGCTCAAGATATAGAACCAGAATACATTACTGTGTCGGAAGATGACTTAACTGCTTATGTGGTTTTACAAGAGAATAATGCCTTTGCGTATGTGAACTTAACAACCAATACAATCACAGATATTAAGCCTTTGGGTTTTAAAGACCATAGTGTTTTTGGAAATGGATTAGACGCAACAGACGTTGGTACAAATGTAAACATTGCTAATTGGCCTATAAAAGGGATGTATTTACCAGATGGTATGACACATTTTAATGTAGGTGGCGTTGAATATTTAATAACAGCTAATGAGGGCGATGCAAGAGCAGATTATGGGGCCGCTGATAATGAAGAAACAAACATTGGTGCAGCAACATATTCTCTAGATCCTATTGCGTTTCCTTATGCATCAGTAATTAAAAACAACGCTAATCTAGGAAAGTTAAAATGTACAAACAAAATGGGAGATACTGATAATGATGGCGACTTTGATGAGATTTATACATTTGGTACTCGTTCGTTTTCAATCTGGAAAGCAACTACCGGAACGTTGGTTTATGATAGTGGAGATGATTTAGAACAAATTACAGCAAACGATCCAATATATGGTGCGATGTTTAACGCTAGCAACACAAATATAACTAAGAAAAACAGAAGTGATGATAAAGGACCAGAGCCAGAAGGTGTGGCGGTTGCAACTATTGCTGGTGTTCCTTATGCCTTTGTTAGTATGGAAAGAGTAGGTGGTTTAATGGTGTTTAATATTAGCAATCCAGCAGCACCTAAATTTGTACAATATGTTAATAATAGAGGATTAACTGGATTAACAGGCGATAGAGGTCCTGAAGGTATTATTTATGTGAAGCAACAAGATAGTCCAAACGGTAAAGCTTTAGTAGTATTAGGAAATGAAGTAAGTAGTTCTGTTTCTGTTTATGAAATCGCTTGTCCTGCTTCTTCAGCAACTTTAGCAGCGGTTTCTTCTACGGCGGCATGTGTTGGTAATACTTTAACAGTAAATACGAGTACAATTGCAGGCGCTAGTTATGCTTGGTATCATGGAACAACACTCATTACAGGAGCAACGTCTGCTACTTATGATGCAACGGTTACTGGAAACTATTCAGTTAAGTTAAACAATGTAGGATGTGCTGTTCCATCAAATACAATAACGTTAACGTTTAATGCATTGCCTTCCTTATCATTAACTGCTAATTCAACTACGATTTGTGCAACAGAAACAATTTCGTTAACTGTGAGTGGAGCGTCTACATATACTTGGTCGAGTGGATCAAATAACGTAACGTACACAACAACACCTCTTGTAAATACAATTTACTCTGTCACAGGAACATACATCAACAACTGTTCAAATACAACATCTATTTCAATAAACGTTAATGCAACACCTACGGTTGTTATTAATGCAAGTCAGTTAGCAATTTGTCCCAACGAAACAGCAACGTTAACGTTAAGTGGAGCTTCAACCTATACTTGGACCGATAATTCAAATGCAACAACGTACACGGTATCTCCAACAAGCAACACAACATATTCTGTTACTGGAGTTGATGTGAATGGTTGTTTAGGTAATTCAGTGGTTACTATAACCGCAAATCCAAGCCCAAGTATTTCCATAAGCGCTAGCAATTCAGTAATTTGTTCAGGCAATACATCAACCTTAACAGCCAATGGTGCTTCTACTTATACTTGGACAAATGGACCAACCACATCAACTAATAGTGTATCACCCATAACAAATACAACTTATACCGTGGAAGGAACAGATGTAAACAATTGTAAAAACACAAGTACGGTTACCATTACGGTAAATACAACACCTACCGTTTCTGTATCAGCAACATCAAATACAATTTGTGCGGGAGAAACAGTAACCCTTACGGCAAATGGTGCATCTACATACACCTGGTTACCTTCTTCTACGTCAGCATCCACTACGGTTGTGTCTCCTATTGTAAATACAACCTATAGTTTAAGTGGTTCATCTAACGGTTGTTTTGATGATGAAAGTATTTCGATAGTAGTAAATCAATTACCTAGTATTTCGGTTAGTTCTACCAATAGTTTAATGTGCGTTGGAGAAAGTGTTGTATTAACAGCAACGTCAATTGCCACATCTTACACTTGGTCTAATGGTGCAAATACGATGTCTGTTTCTGTTTCACCAACTATTACAACGGTTTACTCGGTGACTGTAACAGATGGATTATGTCAAGCAACATCAAGTATCACTCAAAGTGTAAGTGCTTGTACAGCATTAATGGAGATAAATAATAACACGTTGATTAGTGTATATCCTAACCCATTTAAAGAATCGTTTAATATTATTTTAAACTCAAAAAACTCTTTAACAGAAGAGGTTCAAATTTTTGTATATAACACTTTAGGAAGCTTAGTTTTACATACTAAAACTACAGATACTAACATTAGTATGAGTACTAAAGAATGGACCAGTGGAACTTATTTTGTTAAAATAAACAATAAGGTTTCTAAACTAATAAAAGAATAAACTAAAAGTATTTATAATCGAAAAGCACTGCTAATTTAGCAGGGCTTTTTAGTTGTATCATTTTGTAAAAAATGGAAATAAAACTAAATTAGTTTTCCCACCATTTAATTACGAGTTTATTTTTTTTGCTTGTTTTAGGTGAATTTAGTTGATTCATTAAGTTAACATCCGCAAATTGAAACAATAAATTATCATCCATAATAAAGTTTTTTGGTAAATCGATTACCGCCTTTGTATGATTGTTCAATCGGATATTTTCACGAACAGCTTTATAGCTATTTATTTTGTTTTTTTTCTTGGCTGTGTAATTCATCATCATTGTATTTAATATTTTATGCAAAGTAAGTGATTGTGTTTTCAATCATTCTTATCAAAACATTAAGCTACTGTGATTTATTTAAACACAAAAAAAGAGTAACGTGTATGTTACTCTTATTAAAAATCAAGAGAAGTAATTTATTTTTTAACTACTTTTTTGGCAGCTTTTTTAGCTACCGTTTTTTTTGGAGCAGCAACTTTTTTTGGTTGTTCTTTCGAAATTTGTTTTGCAGGCACCTCTATCTTAAGAGCTTTCATGATTAACTCTTGATTGCTAATAATTGTTTTTAGCATTTCTTTATTTTCTTTTTTCATAAAATTTAATTTTTATATATATATCAAAAGTACAAATGATATTAGTTTAATCAATATTAAATTTACAATACAACAACTTAAATTAACATTAACTTTACTTTTGTGTGCTTTTTCTATAATTGCAAAAGCCTTTTATAAACAGGGATATTGAGAACCATTTATTATTGATAGACAATTTTTTTAGTTAAGCTTTTGTGTTCGGTTGTAATAAAAACAATATACACACCTTTTCCAAACGAAGTTAAATCAATTTCGGTTAAAGCATTTGTAAATGTTTCTTGATAGATGACTCTTCCAAAAGCATCCATTAGTTTAATTTGATATTGATTTAATCCTTCTGTCGAAATTTTTAATCGACCAGTTTCATTAGGATTTGGATATATTTCGATTTCACTTTGCACATGCTTAAAAACGGATTCTAATTTCGAATAACTGGATTTTCCACCAATATCGGTTTGTTTGAGCCTGTAATAAGATAAACCGTCAAAAGGAGATGAATCGAACACAGAGTAGGTTTGTATCTGTTCGGAATTACCTAAACTCTTGATCATAGTAACGGTCTCCCAATTGATTCCATCCATTGATTTCTCGATTGTAAAATAATCATTGTTGTGTTCGGAGAGTGTTGTCCAAAATAATTCAACGGCAGTTTCTTTAAGCTCTGCATTAAAATCAATTAATTCTATAGGAAGTAATTGTTCTAAACAATTACAAGGAGTTACCTTTATACTGTAAGTAATAATTTCATCGGCTCTATTGGCCCTTCCCGAAACAACAATGGTGCTTGGTCCAGAAGCCGAATAACTATCTATCAATGAAGAATTGCTAGCTCCTTGTTGGAAAGATTTTGAACCAGCTAATACATCCACTTTTACTACGTCACAAGTTTGACAATTGCCATCAGCACCTGAAGACGAGCAACCGTTGCCTCTGTTTTTCATTTCGGCAGCTACCAAATAAGTACATCCTACGGGAACATTAATTGTTCTACTCATAGCTTGGTAACCAGCTGAGCAATCACCAGAAACGGCGGAGCAGTTTGTGCTACCAGAGTAAGCTAAACTGCATCCAGATAAACAACCACAACCAGCACCAGAAACACTTAATACGCCAGATTGAAAAAATCCATCGGTGATAGTAAAAAGTCCAGACGTAGTATTCCAACTTTGTCCTGACGCGCTTGTCCAATTTGCCGAATTACAAATGGCTGCCCTAATATTAGATCTTGTGTTATTATTTGTAACACAGTTAAAATGCCATTGATTTTGACTAGATGGCATGGCTACAGCATTTGTTCCTAAAGTTAAGTTTGCGGGAATACCGGCTTGATCTTTATTAGAACATGAGTTGTTTGAAAACGTTCCATTTTTTATAGCGAAAATAAAAGTTGGAGAGACTCTTGTTCCTTGTAAAACATAAATATTATCACCTCCACTACTTAATCCATAATCTGTTCCCCAAGGATTTCCTATGGCTGTTTTGCTAATGCTACCTCCAGAGCAATTGGCAGCTCCTCCTGCAGCACTTACATCGATATAAAATATGCTTCCAGCAGCAATAGTAGTATTACAGGTGATGATGATACCAAATTCATCATCATCACAAGCCCAACCTATTGGCGCGCTGTTTCTCCAATTATTATCAGTTACAATAAACTCTGTGTTACATTGCAAATCAACAAGTGTCACTAATTTAATAGCATCGTTTCCTGCATCTGAACTTGTATTGGTTTTAAACCCAATCACAGCAATATCTCCAGTGGATAATACCGTTTGTGCCTGTAATTGATGTATCAATATGATAAGTAAGAATAAAAAAGTTTTCATTTATAATGAGATCATTAATCAGTTTCAAAAGTATATCTCAGTTGAAAAGTTATGATGTTTGTTATATTATCTTTGAATAAAATGTTTTACTAAACAGGTACTAAAATTAGTACATACAGCCGTTTTTAATTAACAGTTAGTATACATCATCTTTTATAATCCATTTAGTTTATTGATTTCTGTTTGATAATCATTAATTGGAAAATACCCATGTGTTTTAATAAGCTCTTGTCCGCGTAACGTTAACTCTGTCATTATAAAATCAAAAATTTGAGTTCTAGGTTTGCCATTAATATATTGATAGAGAGGTCTCGTTAGGACATAGTCTCCTTTTTTAACAGCACTAATTTCATAAGGTGAATATGCGCGTGACCCTTTTAAATAAATTGGCATAGCCCAAATACTTCCATTTGGTTTACCGTTTTCATCCATTAAAAATCCTGCGCCCGCATAGCCCACGCCAGCTATATCTTTTTGAACGGCAGCTACTATTTCGGCATTACCATGCAGTTGTTTCATGTTTGCGCTGTATGGAGCTCTTATAAATTTATCTTTTAAATAAGAGTAAGTACCTGATAAGCTATCTCTACCATATATTACAATTGGTAAATCAGGACCACCAACAGATTTCCAGTTTGTAATTTCACCCGAAAAAATTTGCATTAAATGCTCCGTAGATAAACTATCGATGCCTAATTTAGAATTAGTTATAATAGCTAATGCATCTACCGAAAACATAATTGGAGTTGGATTAACACCATTTAATTTTGCTCTTGCTATTTCAGAGGCCTTTATTTCTCTCGAAGAATTGGCAATATCTGTTTCGTTATTAATGAGTGCTTCAATTCCTACGGAACTTCCACCACCACTAATATCGATGGTAATTTGTGAATTATCTTTTCTAAATAAATTGGCAAGATCTTTCACCATGGGTAGTTCGGTATCTGAACCTTTAATAACGATGGTGTTCCTCTTTAAAATGTCTGCTAATTCAGGGTCTTGAACTTTTTGTTCTTGTTTACAGCCAAAAAGAATAATAGATGATATGAATAAGAGAGAATAGTATTTCATAGTAATAACGTTTTAAATATTTGCGCAAATATCAATACCTAATCTTAAGAAGATGTGAAACTAATGTTAGATAAAAAGTTATTAGATAAAACTAAGAATTGATTCGATTAATTAGTATTCGCCACCAATTACTCTATTATTTAATTTGTCATTTTTAAAGAGTGGTAACTTTTTTGGTTTCTTTGTGCAGCCAACGGTGTCTGTTAATGATAGCATAAATGATTTAATGTCTTTTATTTCTTTTGGAGTTAATTGTAACGAATCAAATGGCAAAGTTTGATTTGGAATTTCAATACCAATACCTTGTCCACCCCCTTTATTATAAAAATCAAGAACATCTTCAAGTGTTTGATAGGCGCCATTGTGCATGTATGGTGCGGTTAAATTTACATTTCTAATACTTGGTGTTTTAAAGGCGTGTTCATGAATGTGAACTCTTGAAACAACAACTCTACCTTTATCTTTATCTATTTGTTTACTATCTGATTGTTCTGGTACACCAATCACTTCATATTCTGTATCATTGTAAATAGGTGGTACAAGCCCATTAAATAAAGGAAAGAAATGACAGCTACCACATAATGCTTTGCCCGAAAATAAGTTATAGCCATTGATTTCTTGTGTGTTTAATTGTTTGTAATCACCTTTTATATATTGGTCAAATCGGCTATTCATTGAAACTAAAGTCTTTTCATATTCCGTAATGGCTTTTAGTATTCCGTAATAATTAATGTTTGTATCAGCGGTTCCTTTAAATGAATTCTTAAATAGAGATTTATACTCGTCGCTTTCATTGAGCCTATTAATCATGTCTTCAATGGTAGAATTCATCTCTTTTTGATTATGCAATACATCATTAGCTTGTTGTTCTAATTGACGTGCCCTACCGTCATAAAAAAAATTCTTTTGAAAAATAGTATTCAATAGTGTTGGTGTATTTCTATCTAAGATTTCTTTTTCAAACGACACTCCTTTTTTAAATCCATCTGTAAAAGCTAATTCAGGTTTGTGGCAAGAAGCACAAGCTCGCTTATTATTTCCAGACAAAACAGGATCAAAAAACAATAATTCTCCCAATTGAGCCTGTAATGAATTTCCTAAAGTATCAACGGTTTTCACAGAAAAGTAATTGATATTATAGTATTCTCTTTCAAAGATGTGTTCGTTATTTAAGTTAATAGCATAATCTACTTGAGTATATGGAAACAGGTCGGTTTGATGAATTTTGACTAATAGTTTATAGATTGGTTTGATATGTTGTGTGATAAAAAATAAACGATTAAAGGAATCATAATCCTTATGAATCAAACAATAGTTTTCAGCTAATTTTAATTTGGAAATTACTTGTTGATGAAGTGCAAGTGGATAACCATTTTCTTGATTTTTTACTTTTACATCATTAAGTAATGCTCTAAATCCTTCAAAAACGCTTTTACATTCTTCACTGTTAGTTTTTGTAAACGAGGCATCGTATCCACTTAATGTTAAGGCACTCATCCGTATGAGTTCAAATTGCATCATCTCCAGAATTTGAGAGTCGTTGATGTTGATATTATTTAATTTATGAGTAAAGGTGTTAAAGCTTTCTTTTAAAAGCTTCAGCTCAATTAATAAGAGTGATGTGTCAATAGAGTCTATTCCAAATAATTGCTCTTCAATAACCTGAAAGCCATGAGGATCAACAACACGTGTTCCAATTTCTAAATCAGATTTTTTTACTAAAGGACCATTAATAAAATATTTGGCATCAAAGGGAGAGCAATACTCAATAAAGCACTCAATTTGTTTGTAATGCTTACGAGCAATAAAATAGTTGGATTGAAGTTGATGTAATTTTTCAGCATCAATGGTTGAATCAGCAAGTTGTATCGACTTATCTAAAATAGAAATTAGCTTTTTAGTAGTATTCTCTATAATGACAGGCTTTTTTAAATTAGAGCTATGGTAAACACTAAAATTTAAGAAAAAGGAATTAATAGCAAGAGCAACACAAATAACGATTGTTTTAAAATTCTTACTAATAAAAGCACACATCATTAATTAGTTGTTTTCACAAACTTGAAAAATAGTGTTTGATTATTTACTTCTACGCTGCCGTTGTACAAACCAGTTGCCAAGTCATTAACGTTTATTTGTAGTTGATTGTTGTAAACATCTTGACTGTTAAATTTTAAATCAAACACTTGTTGTCCAGTGGTATTGTATAAGATAACTCTACCGGTGCTTACTTGTTGACCTAAGAAACTAATAACAAGTTCTTTTTGAGCAGGATTTGGAAACACATTTAATAATCTTATGGGTGATGAAATGCTTGATAAGCTTGTTGAAATATTAGTTATTCTTGGGCATATCGGCGCTAAGTTTCCATACACAGAACTTCTTGGCATACTTGCCGAACTAGTTGTTCTTAAAAAACGCTCAAAATGATTGACATACATTGACTTTGCATGAGAATAAGAATTAGAGGATACATCAATGGTGTTAATATAATACCAATCACATTGAGTTCTAGTTGTATTAATATCCAATATCATAAAACCATGTTGCGATAAATCGGCATATTTAATATGCGAATTGGATGCTTGAATAGCAGCAGCTCCCAAAGGAATACTTAAACCTGGCGAAGTAACACTTGGACCAACAAACTCAACTCCAGCAGAACCAGAGCCTGTTGATCCATTGTAACTTGACGTTGGTAAATCGTTAGCCCAAGACGAATGTATATCGCCAGTTATCGCTACTACATTTTTAATATTATGATTTAAGATGTGATTAAAAACTCTATTTCTTTCTGCTGGATAGCCATCCCATTGATCTCCATTAACAGCTTGGCCAAAAACTTTTAGTGGAGCAATCATAATTTGTTGAGTTAATATTTTCCATTGTGCAGCTGATGAATCTAATCTATTTCCTAACCATGTAAATTGATCAGTTCCTAATAATTGTCTGCTATTTGATGTAACAGTTGCTCCTGTGGTTCCCGCCTGTAAATCTCTTCCGTGAAGACGAGTATCAAGCATAATAAAATCTACTAAATTACCATATGTTAATTTTCTGAAGATTTGATAGGGGTCTGTAACTCCAGCTTGTTGTCTAATTGGTAACCATTCAAAATAGGCTTGTTTAGCATTTGCTTTTCTTACTGCAAACGGACCTTCACTCGCTGAGGTGTGATTTTCTGCACCATTCATCCAAGCATCATTAGCGGTTTCGTGGTCATCCCAAATATTGATAAAAGGAAATTGCTGATGTAATCTTCTAAGATCTTCATCTAAATGGTAAGTCGAGTAACGTTCACGATAATCACTTAGAGATAAAATTTCATTTGAAGGCAACCATTGACGGTTAGCAGTTGCATTTGGTGAATAGCCACCTGATTCGTATTCGTAGATATAATCTCCTAAACATATGACGGCATCAAAATCTGCTCTGTTTAATAATACTTTATAGGCATTAAAAAAACCGGCTTCTAAGTTTGCACAAGAAACAATAGCAAATCGCAAGCTATCTGCGCCAGTTTGTGGTGCTGTTCTTGTTCTTCCTCTTGGTGATTTTTTACCATTACATTCAAATTCATAATAATACCAAGTATTTGCGTTTAGGTTTGTAACATCAACTTTTACAGTATAATCAGCTACATTACTTGTAATCAAGCTACCACTTCCTACAACGTTAGTCATGCCAGTATCGGTTGCCATCTGCCATGAAACGATAATAGGATCTGAAGAAACGGTATCGGGTGTTACTCTTGTCCAAATAATAACTTTATCAGCCATTGGGTCTCCAGAGGCAACCCCATGATAGAAAGGAGCTAAACAAGTTTCTAAAGAAGAGCTTCTTAAAGATTGCGCATCCAGATTAATGGAACTAATTGTAAATAATAGAAAGAGAAATCTACTGTTTAATAATTTTGTAATCATAACTCAAGTTATTAATGGTTGTTTTTATAAAGTAAATTCCTGATGAAAGCTCAGATAAATTAATTTGAATGGTTCTGTTATATTTTAAGTCATCTGATGAAATGGTTTTGATGATCATTCCTAATGTATTTAAGATGTTTATTTCGCTAATATTTTCAGGAGTTTCATCATACTTAAACTGTATCGTGACAATCTCAGAAAAAGGATTTGGAAAAACGTTTAGTGCAAATGGCTCTTTAATAGATTCATTGATATTAGTAA